>Ga0207718_100328_pt1 | contig 48849 bp, 50 predicted proteins | sample A23M2SouthBayCA_FD_187749 | JGI IMG/M metagenome (GOLD analysis project Ga0207718, IMG submission 187749) | Aerobic enrichment media microbial communities from Eden Landing Ponds, California, USA - A23 M2 (SPAdes) | ecosystem: Environmental > Aquatic > Marine > Unclassified | place: Emeryville...
ACAGCCAGTAGCGCTCGGTCCCGAGCTGAATTACAGTTTCGTCGAGTGCAACGTAATTCGAGGACCTCGTTCCAGTCGGCTGTAGATCGGCTTTTTGCACCCAGTTGTGGATGGCGGTTCGACTGCGTTGGACACCTAACCTCTCAAGATGTTGTTTGGTATTCGAAAGCGACAAGCCGACCAGATGCAACTGAATACCTACTTCAACGATCTCCTCGGGTGTCCGCTCGCGCTCCATAAAATCCAAATCAATCCAGTCGCTATCTCCGTTGAGGCGGTCGATTTCGGGCATAGATCATTCGAAACTCCGACCGCCTCATCCTTATCTTAACACGACGGGTTCCCACCTGAGAATCGCGTGGTCGCCATTGGTTCGGACCCACTCGTAGATTCCGCTGTTGACCATGACCTTCACGACATTCATGCCGGAAAACGGACCGCAAGCCATGCTACAGGCCGAACGGATCTGAATCGGTCGGCGTCGAAGGGGTATTCGAATCCGGGTCGATACCGAGGGCCTGAAGGTCCGCAGCAGTCGGTGGTTCGCCAGCCCCTTCGAAACCGGCCAGTGCCTCGTCCAGATTATCGAGAGCGGCCTCTCGGGTTGGGCCCTGGGACGTGACACCGGTAGCAACGTCCTCGGCGATCCACATCTCGGAGTCTTCTCCCTGGCGGAGTGTGATGTCTACTGAGGGACGGTCATTTCCATCCCGCCCGCCAGTGTCCGAACTCATACCTGAACGAACGGTAGAGACACAAATAAGTATTTTCTTTCAACTACTGTATAAAAGAAATGGAAGCGATCGTATCCAGCTGAACGTAATTTATGAAACGGCCGTCACCCACGAGACCGTCGTACCCAATTCCTATCAGCCATCGAGATCGATCCGTGTGACGTCGATGATACGCTCGTCGGCCAGCAGTTCGTCGACCACATCGTCGCTGACGGAATCGTCGAGGTTGTACACCGTCAGGGCCTCGCCGTCGATGCTCTCGCGAGCGTTCGCCATGCTGGCGATGTTGATATCGTGCTCGCCGAAGGCCCGTCCGATGAACCCGATGACGCCCGGTTCGTCCCGGTTGCGCGAGACGAGCATGTGGCCGTGGGGCTCGGCGTCGACGCGGTAGCCGTCGATCTCGACGAGTCGAGGTTCGTCACCGGCGAAGAGCGTCCCCGACACAGTCAACGACTCCTCTCCGTCTCCGACGGTGATCGAGACCAAACTGCGGTAGTCTTTGGTCTCACGCCGGCGACTCTCGGTGACGTCGATCCCGCGGCGCTCGGCGATCCGGGCGGGCGCGTTGACGACCTGATCCTGCCAGCCGTAGGGTTTGAACACAGCCGCGGTGACGAGATCGAGGTCCTCGTCGGCGATCGCTCCGGCGTAGGTGATCTCGATCTCCTCGATGCGGCCCTCGAACAGCCGCATGGCCACCGTCGAGGCCGTTTCGGCGACCTCGACGTAGTTTCGGATGCGCGGGTACGCGGTGGCCTCGACGCTCGGAACGTTGATGGCGTTGTTGACGAGTTCGCCCTCCAGCGCGTCGATGATCTGGCTGGCGGCGGTCACGGCGACGTTGACCTGGGCGTTGCGGGTGGTCGCGCCGAGGTGGGGTGTCGTGACAATATTCTCGACGGACATGAACGGGTGGTCCTCGCCCGGTGGCTCCGTGTCGTAGACGTCGACGCCAGCACCCTTGATCTGGCCGGAGTCGACGGCCTCGGCCAGCGCGGGCTCGTCGATGACGCCGCCACGTGAGGTGTGGATGACGAAGTCGCCGCCGAATGTCTCGAGTTCGTCCTCGCCGATCAGCCCACGAGTCTCGTCGGTGAGACGGGCCTGGATCGAGAGCACGTCCGCCGTCTCCAGCAGTTCGTCGAGTTCGAGCAGGTCGACGTCCATCTGGTCGGCTCGATCCTCACCGAGGTAGGGATCGTACGCCGCGACGTTCAGACCGAGGTTGTCAAAGCGTCGGCCGACTTCCTGACCGAGACGGCCGAGACCGATGATCCCGACGGTCATCCCGCCCAGTTCCGTGCGGGTGATGTCGTCTTTGGCCCACTCGCCGTCTTTCAGTCGTTTGTGCGCCTGCGGGACCTGGCTTGCAACTGTGAAGGCCAGGCCGATCGTGAGTTCGGCGGCGGCACGGACGTTGCCACGCGGTGCGTTGGCGACGATGACGCCGTGATCGGTTGCGGCCGGGATGTCGATGTTGTCGACGCCGATGCCTGCTCGGGAGACGATCTGGAGGTTCTCGGCGGCTTCGAAGACCTCGCGAGTGATCTCTGTCCCTCGAATCAGGAGGCCGTCGACGTCTTCGATCACGTCGATGACACCCTGCGTGTCGATATCGTAGTCGGTCACCACCTCGTAACCGGCGTCGCGCAGCCGCGCGAGACCGGCGTCGGCGATTGGATCCGTGACCAGTACCTTCATGCTCGGGAGGAATCCACCCACGGATAAATCCCTACCGAAACGTCGCTTGTCTCACGCACCATCTAGAGGAGAGTTGGGACGGTATTGCTGTGGCCTGGCGATCAAGTCTGGACCCTTCTACTGATCGATCCGGTCCTCGTCGTCGACCACACGCAGGACGGAGAGGTGTCGATGCGGGATGATCTCCTGGCTCGCCGCGAACTCGACGCGTCGACGCTCCCCGTCGGCTCGTACCAGCGAGAGGCGCCCGCGGTCACGATCTGACTCCTGGAACGCCGCCCAGTGGCGCTCGAAGTCGTACGCTTCGGGCGTGAACGATTCGATCGTCCGGCCGAGCAACTCGTCTCTGGCGACCCCGAAGAGCTCACACGCTGCGCGGTTGGCGTCGACGTACACGCCGTCGTTGTCGGCGATCACCATCGCGTCGAGGGCCTCATCGAAGACTGCCTGAGAGATGGCGGTCTGTCGTTGTAAGTCTCGCTCCCGACCTTTCCGGTCGTCGATGTCCCGAACGTAGACCACGATCCCGTTTATCACGTCGGTGTCGAGCAGGTTCCGCCCGCGAACTTCGACCCAGATCCATCCCTCTTCACCGTGGTCATACCGGAACTCGACTCGTGCTCTGGAGGAGGGATCCTCGATCAGTTTCCCGAGCTCTGTGGCGAGGACGCCGACGTCCTCATCGTGGACAGGGTCGAACCCGTCCGTGCCGAGGAGTTCGTCAGGTGTCCGTCCGAGAACGTGCTCGGTGGCAGGAGTTGCATAGAGAATCTGTCCCGTCGCGTCGACTACGAGAATCGCGTCAGACGACTCCTCGACGAGGGTCTTGAATCGTTCGCGAGTGAGTTGCACACGCTGTTCGAAACGGGCGTTTGCGACCGCCTGCTCGATTCGATTGGCCAGGACCGCATACTGGTCGGTCCCCGTCTCTTTCTGCAGATAATCGGTGACACCCAGTGAAAACGCGCCGCTGGCGACCTCCTCGGATCCCTGTCCAGTGAAGAGGATGAACGGGACGTGGGCGTAGTCGTCGGGGATTTGTTCGAAGAACTCGAGCCCGTTCGTCTCGGGCATCTGATAGTCGCTGACGATGCAATCGACGTCGTCTGCCTGAAGGCGTTCGAGGCCACCAGCCGCGGACTGTTTCGAGATGATCGTGAACGCCTCGGATTCACGCTGCAGGTACGTCGACGTCAGCTCTGTGAAGTCATAGTTGTCGTCGACGTGGAGGATCCGGACCGTCCCAGTATCACCACCGTTTGTCTCTGCCCACGAACCGAATTCCTCCCCCATGAACGATCGTTTGGTATCTGTCCGAATAGGTGTATCGGCTACCCGATTGATAAGCAACATTTTAGAACTGTGGCGGAGGCTGATCGCTCGACAGAGAATGTGGGCCGTTGCGAGCGCATACAGCCGCAAGATCAGGCTGGAGCCCCGTGCATACTGCCGGCTGTACCATGTAGAAAGAATTCGGTACCCCAGGGAGCCGAATATCGTTACGAACGTATAATCGAAAGTATCAGTCCGCGCTGGCGTCACGCTGCTCGCTCAACTTCTCCCAGATTTCGGTACAGCCGGCACCATCCTCTATACCCGCCAGATGATCGTCGGGATGCGGCTCTGGTTCGTCTTTGTTACTCATGATCTTAGTAACACTGTTACCGTGGAGTAGTATAAGCATTGTGGGATATCTCGGTGGAAATTGTAGCGCGATAAATCTGGCCGCAATCCCTCGGTTGTCGAGTTCCCCGGCGACGTGGCACTAGCTGTCTAGCGGTCCAGTTTTCGTCCCCGTCTCTCGACGGGGCAGCCATGGAAGACGGAGACAGCGGCCGACATCGAGAAGAATGGACACCGAAACGACGGCACTTCATCGACATGCTCGGGGGAGTGGGTGCGATCGGGCTCGCCGGCTGTACCTCCGACGGGGAGTCGAACACGACGAGCCCCAAAGACGATACGACGGCGGACAGAGCCAGGACGACGACATCGACCACGACCGTGACCGAGACGACCGTCGATGCACGGGCGTTGTCGGCGCTTCCCGGTGGAGCCTGTGAGCAGTCGAATCGGACGAGCGAGACGACCTTCGAGGACGGCCCGTTCATCGACTCTGACACAACGCTTGGGGCCGACGCCGACGTCGTCCTCGTCCAGGGCGGCCTCCGGGTCGCGTCGGGAGTGACGCTGACGATAGAGCCGGGGACGACGCTGGCGTTCAGCCGTGCCAGTACGCTCAGCGTCGAGGGAACGCTCTCGGCAGCCGGGTCCTGTTCCTCACCGATCGTCTTCACGGGCATCGAAGACCGGACCGGCTTCTGGGGCGGGCTCACGTTCTCCCGGAACAGTGCTGGCACACTCGATCACGTCCTCGTCGAGAACGGCGGGACCGAGCGCCGGGAAGCCGTCACGGTCCACTCGGATGGAAATGTCGGCGTCACCAACACTGAAGTACGCGGTGGCGGCGGCGATGCTGTCGTCGTCACCCAGGATGGGTCCTTGGGCTCCTTTTCGGGCAACGCGCTCGCTGGAACCGAGGGCAAGGCCTTCCGCGGCTCGCTCCACGCGGCGGCCGCGCTCGACGAATCGACGGTGTACGGACAGGCCAGCGAGCGACCCGTCGTCGTCACCGCCTCGGAGATAAGCGAAGACGAGACGGTCTCGATCGGGCCGGCCGGCGTTCCGTATGCCGTCGCGCCCGACGGTGGCGGTGGTATCTTCGTCTCCGGGACCCTCGAAATCGCGCCCGGAAGCACGCTCTTGTTCAGGTCGGAAGGTCACCTCACGATGGAGGCGACAGGCGAACTGGTCGCCGACGCCAGCAGCGGCGATCCGATCACCCTCGGCTCGCTACAAGAGACCCGCGGCTACTGGTACGGCGTGAAGTTCTTCGGGGCGAACTCGTCGGCGAACGTCTTGCACAACGTCGCTGTCGAGTACGCGGGCGGCGACGCCGACGGTCAGGGCCTGCTCCTGCGGGGTGAGAGCCGCGTCACCGTCGAGAACTCGGCCTTCATTGGCAACGATGGCTACGGGATCAGAATCCGTCAGAACGCCACAGCGGACGTCTTCGAGGGCAACACCTTCGAGAACAACGGCGCGCCCATCTGGACATCGGGCCAAACTATGCGGCTGATCAGCCCCGACAACACGTTCTCGGGCAACGACGACGATCGGATCCACGTCCTGGCCGACGAATTCGACGGCCACGCCATCCCGGAAGGCGAAGACCACACCTGGTCGGACCCCGGCGTCCCACTGTTTCTCGAACAGGGCCGCAGCGGCACGTTCGGCGTCTTCGGCTCGCTGATACTCGATCAGGGGTTGACCCTCCAGATGGATCAAAATCAGGGCGTCTACGTCACCGGGGAGATGACGACTGACGTATCCTTCGAGGAGCTCTCAGAGGACTACGCGCTCACTTCGCCCAGCGAAGGGGTCGTCACCTTCGAGGGCGAGCAGGCAACTGCCGGCTACTGGAAAGGAATCGCATACGACAACACGCAGAGTTCGAACAACAAACTCCGGTACTGCACGATCAGACACGCCGGCGGTGCCCGCCAGCCACCCGCCACCGAACAGCAGGAAGCAGCGGTAATGGTCCTCCGTGGTTCCCGTCTGCAATTCGAAGACGTCTTCGTCGAGCAATCGGCGGGCTACGGTCTGTTCGCGCAGCAGAACAACGAGCTCGGAAAAATCGACCGCCTCGCCTTCCACGACAGCCAGGCACCGATGTATCTCTACGCCGACTCGTCCAGTGTCGTCGGCAGGAATATTTTCACCGACGCGAACGAGACGGATCAGATATTCCTCGAATCGCCAATCGGAGCCACGTCTACGGAGCTATTCTTCGAGGACCCCGAGATCCCCTTCCGCATCCTCCCCTCACAGGTCGGAACCACCCTTGAGATCGGCGACAGGATGGTCGTCAAAGACGGTGTGGAACTCCGGTTCGAGCAGGATGTCGGGCTCGTCGTTACCGCGGATGGCAGCCTCGAAGTCCGCGGCGACACCGACCAGGTGACTGACCCCGATACGGTGTTCCGGGGCGTCCAGGCCCAACCTGGCTACTGGCAGGGGATCCGCTATTCTGAGACGACGTCGCAGTACAACGACATTTCTGGCACCGGAATCTATCACACGGGGTCGGCAGGATGGCCCTATCTCGCGGAAACAGCGGACGAGGGCGAGACCAGAGCCGCCGTTGCGGCCACCGGTGCGGCCGAAGCGACGGTCGAGAACTGCCACGTCGCCGAGTTCGAGGGTGTCGCGTTCCTGGAGGCGTTCACCTCTAATCCGCTTCGTGAGGATGGCGTGAACGCGACGCTAACCCTCTCGGGCAACGTCATCGAGTAGCCAGAGCCGCCACCACCCCCGCGATAACCGGCGAGGGCGACCGTCCGGAATCTACAATCGTCGCGATCACGGTCCATCGATCGGGCATGTAGTGTCGGTCCGTGTCGAATCGCCGAGATACGAGACCCGGTCCGGATAGACAAGCAGGACAGAAGACGATACGAGACGACTGGTGCCGGCATCGATTGTCCCTAACACATACTTTTTGTTCCGGAAACATGTGTTTGCTCTGTATGAGTGACTGGACCGTCAGCGTCCGAGCGACGGTTTCCGTCGGTGGTCGATAATGTCCCTTCTGGCGACGGTGTTGCTCGCGCTGCTCGGTATCTCTGCGGTACTGACGACTGCGCTCGGGATCTACGCCTTTCGCCACCGCGAGGAACCGGGCGCAACTGCGTTCGTCGTTCTGATGGGGGTACTCGCGTTGTGGGCACTCTCCTACGGCCTCGGGCTCGTGACGGCCGATCGATTCTGGCGGATTACCCTGCTTCGGTGTGTCTGGTTCTCGACCGGGACTATCGAGGTGTGGCTGCTCCTCTTCGCACTGGCGTACACAGGCCACGACGAGTTCGTCTCCCGACGGACGGTTGCCGGCCTGTTGGTATTTCCCGCCACCGTGCTGGTCGGCGTCTGGACCAACGACTTCCATCACCTCTTCTGGCAGCAACACAACATCGTCGAAGCCGGCGGACTCGTCCTCGTGGACCCAGTGTGGGGACCGCTGTTCTGGGCAGAAGTCGTCTATACGTACCTGCTTGTAGCAGTCGCCTCCGCGCTGTTGATCCGGTTGATCTACCAGTCTGACTACCTCTATACCGACCAATCAGCTCTCCTGCTGGTCGGCATCGCCACGCCATTCGTCGCCAGTGCAGCCGACGTGTTCGTCTTCGCCGACCGACCTGCCATCGACCCAACCCCCTACGCCTTCACGGTCACGGGCGTCGCGTTCGCATACGCACTCTTCTGACGGCAGCTATTCGATCTCGTACCCGCAACGCGACAGCTCGGCCGCAACGCTGCGATCAGCCAACTCGACGCCGGAGTCGTCATCGTCGACAATGCCAACCGCATCGTGTACTGTAACGATGCCGCAGAGGAGGTACTCGACTGTACCGCGACCGACGCTATCGGGCAGGACGTCGAGTTGCTCGTCGAGCGATCCCGGCTGGAGTTCGACACCGAGGACGCCCTCGCCGAGATAGAACGCGGCGATCACGTCTACGAGGTTCGGACGTCCCCCATCACCGACCGCCGTGACCAGCGCATCGGGAACACACTGGTCGTCCACGATGTGACGACGCGCAAGGAACGTGAGCGCCGTCTGGCGGCCCAGCGCGACGAACTGGAGACGGTCAACGATCTCAACGCTGTCCTGCGAGGGGTCAATCAGGCACTCGTCTCCGCACTCAGTCGCGAAGAGATCGAAGCGGCCGTCTGCGAGCGTGTTACCGAGGCTGACCTCTACCGAAACGCCTGTATCGCCGACCTCGCGACCTGGACCGGCGACGGCAATCGCTGGACTGTCGCCGGTGACGGTATCGAAGACACGCCATCGCCACCGACTATCGAGACGCTAGAAGATGGCGCTGACACGACATCGGCAATCGTTCCAAAGGTTGACGAGGAGGATGGAACCTGGACGATCGTCCCGCTGCTCTACGGCCGAACAGTCTACGGTGCACTCGGCCTGTACACCGACCGGGAACACGTTAGCGATCGCGAGCGCTCGGTGCTGAGCGAACTCGGCGAAACCATCGGCCAGGCGATCAACGCCGTCGAGACTCGACAGTTACTCTCCGCCCAGACCGTCGTGACCCTCGAGTTGGAGTGTACCGACGAGACCGACCCGCTGATCGCCGCCTCGGAGAAACTAGAATGTGCGTTTGACCTGGAAGGTGTCGTCCCGGCAGGCGAGGCCGGGCCACTCGCGTACCTCAGCGTGAGCGGGGCCAACGCCGAGCACGCCTGTGAGACGCTCGCTGACATCGCAGCGTCGAGCGTGTCGCTGATCCGCTCTGGCGACGACGAGGGACTGCTGGAGTGGAGCGTGACCGGGGACGCGTTGCTGGGATCACTCGTCGATCATGGTGCGAACGTCACCAAAGCTCGTGCCGACGGCGGACGGGCCAAGTACGAACTCGACATCGCCGCCGAATCCAGTGTCCGAACACTCGTGGAGACGCTCACCGAGCGATTCACAGACACACATGTTCTCAGCAAGCGCGAACAGACGACCGATGTCGATCGGCGGACACTCCCGGCCGACCACCTCGAAGAGCTTACTGATCGCCAGCGAGACGTCCTGGAGGCGGCCTACCGCGCAGGGTACTTCAACTGGCCGCGGGACGCCGACGCCGAGACGGTCGCAGATTCGCTGGATATCGCCTCGCCGACACTACACGCACACCTCCGGAAGGCCCAGGACTCGATCCTGACCGACATCTTCGACGTCGACCGAGAGCGATGACGATGTCCAACCTTTTAGGTAGCTACCGCTCGACACCAGGGTAATGACCGACGACGCCGACGAGCTGTTGGCCCGGCTTGACCTGCGGGAGTACGAGACGCAGGCCTTACGCGAACTACTGGCTCTCGGACGCTCGACCGCTCCGAACCTCGCAGAAGCGACCGGTATTCCGCGAGCCCGGATCTACGAAGTTCTGGACTCTCTCGCCGATCAGGGGTTCATCGAGGTGATCCCCGGTCGCCCGAAAGAGTACCAGGCCAAACACCCCAGCGAGATTCTGGATCGCGCGGTCGAAAACGAACGCCAGGAGTTCGAGTCCTTCGAACACGAGATCGAAGACGTCAGAACGGAATTCGTCTCGACGTTCGGCCCGATCTTCGAGCGCGCCAGCGAGGACGTCACGCCCACCGAGGACCTCTTTCACGTCGTCGACGTGGGCGATCCGAGCGAAACCGAGACGCGCCAACTCTACCACGAGGCCGACCGCGAAGTGAACGTCCTCACCAAGAGTTTCGCCTATCTCGAGGACGTGCGCCCGGCACTGGAGGACACGCTGGACCGGGGCGTCGATATTCGCGTGTTGATGCTCGATCCCGCCCTGCTCGAACCCCAAAACCGCGACATCCAGGCCGACATCTACGAGAAACTGACGGAGGACTATCCGTCGGTCGAGGTGCGCTTTAGCAACGAGAAACTCCCGCTGCGTGGGACCGTCGCCGACCCGAGTATGGACTACGAGTCCGGAAAGGCCATCCTGCTGGTCGAGGAAAAAGACGTCCCGCTGTCGATGCGCCAGGCCGCCGTCACCGACAACGGGAGCTTTGTCGCCGGTCTCAAACGGCTGTTCGACCTGGTCTGGGAACACGATAGCGGCGAAGCATACTGAGATCGCCAGTGTAGTACTCGCAGTTTTTGCCGCTATTGTGCTCTTTGATAGCCTCTGGAAAAATACAGTAATTTGATAGTTATTCGGGTGGAAGATTCAAACGCAGCAAGAGATGGGTGACACCCAATGTACAGCGACATCCTGTATCCAACCGACGACAGCGAGGGGTCAGCGGCGGCCAGAGAGAACGTCCGCGACCTGGCTGAGAAGTACGACGCGACGGTCCACGTACTGTACGTCGTCGATACGTCCGACGTAATCGGTGGCATGGCCGACGATCACCAGCCAGAGCACGACTCGGCGATGAGTGGTGGCCGGGAGGGCGACGACACTGGAATGGCCGGGTCGCGAATCCCGAGCGAGGCCGTCCAGCAAGACGTGCTCGAACAGGCAGAGCGAATCGTCGAGGAGACGGCTGCACAACTCGGAGACATCGAGACTGAGACCGTCGTCGCACACGGCGCGCCACACGAGGCGATCCTCGACCGTGCAGCGGAGGGGATCGATATCATCGTGATGGGGACCCACGGACGGACGGGACTGGAGCGGTATCTGCTCGGCAGTGTCGCCGAAAAAGTCGTCCGACTATCCGACGTGCCGGTCCTGACTGTCCGGCAAGACTCGTCCGCCTGATGGGCTGCGCCCGGTTTTTCGCCCCCGAACGCTCGACGGACAGGGAGACTATTCCATCTGGCGCTCGAAGAGGTCGCGAATCGCGTCCTCGATGGTGTACTGGGTCTCCCAGCCCAGTTTCTCGTGGGCATCGCTCGTGTCGACGCCGAACTCCTCGACCAGCGTCTCCTCGCCGGCACGGGGGTTCTCGACGAGTTCGATATCAACGTCGATCCCGTACTCCGTCGCGATGTCCTGGACGCGCTCGGCGACGGTCATCACGCCGGGGTCCTGCTCGCTGGCGATGGCGTACTTCTCGGTTCCCGTCTCGCCCGCCTCGAGCTGTTCCTTGAGTCGCTCGGCACTCCGGACGTACAGCCGCGCCACGTCCTTGACGTGGAGGTAGTTACGGGCCTGGCTGCCCGGTTCGTAGACGGTGAGCGGCTCGTCGGCCATCGCCCGCCCGAGGAAGAAGTTGATGACTGTGCCTTTTGACACAACTTTGTCGCCGACGAGGTGATCGCCGTAGAGGTTCGACTTCATGAACTGATGGGCGGGGAAGGCGTCGTCGGCGTATTCGTCGACGAGACGCTCGCCGATGACCTTCGTCCGGCCGTACCAGTTCATCGGGTCCCGAGGCTGGTCGATGGAGATCGGGAACGCCTCGGGGTCGCCCAGCACGGCCATACTGAACGGGAACGCCATTGCCGCGCCGTGCTTGCGACAGAACCAGGCGACGTTGGCCGTCCCCTGGACGTTCACAGTGTGAGCGAGGTCGCCATTGGTGTTGCAGTCGTCGACACCGCTGATCGCCGCGAGATGGACCACGACATCTGCGCCGGAAAGCGCGTCCTCCAGACGGTCGCGCTCGCGGATGTCGACGTGCTCGATCTCGACGTCGCCGACCTGCCGGACATCGCCACGATAGAAGTTATCGATGGCGGTGACGGTCCAGTCGGGATGGACAGTTCGAAGGCGGTCGATGACGCGGCTGCCGATGTAGCCCGCGCCGCCGGTCACGGCGACGTGGAAGTCATCTGCGGTCATGGTGTCTCCTGTGTGGTCTGGGGTCATGGTTGTCGCTCCGTCAACGTTTCGGCGAGGTCACGAACCCCCTCACGAAGCGTCCACTCCGTTTCGAAGCCCGTCTCGGCCACGCGATCGAAGTTCACGTGATAGGAGGGGCCCGGATGCTCGTCTTCGAGGTAGGTGATGTCGACGTCTCCCACCTCTTCGCTGACGACCTCGGCGATCTCGCTGATCCGGTAGTTACCGTCGTTGCTCCCGGCGTTGTAGACCTGCTGGGGCCAGTCCTCGGGGTTGCACGCGGCGTGTTTGAACGCTCGCGCCGAATCGCGAACGTGAATGAACGGCCGCCAGTTGGTGCCGTCGCCGTACACAGTCAGGGGACGGCCGGTCAGCGCCCGGAAGACGAATAGGTTGACGACGAGATTGAATCGGATGCCCGGTGCGTATCCGAAGTTCGTCGCCATCCGGAGGGCGGTCCCGTCGAAGTGGCCCGACTCGACGTGCTCGACGAGGTCACGCTCGGATGCGACCTTCGTCTCGGCGTAGGGATTGAGCGGGTCCATCGCCGTCTCCTCGTCGAGATCCGTACTCGCGGTCCGGCCGTAGTTGTTACACGAGGAGGCGAAGACGACGTTCTCGACACCCAATTTTTCGGCCGCGGTCAGGACGTTCGTCGTCCCGTCGCGGTTGACCGCGAAGGTCTTCTCGCGACGGTCGTGCGTGCTCGACGCACCGGTGATCGCCGCGAGATGGATCACGGTATCCGCGCCGCGCATCGCACTCTCGACGTCGCCGTACTCCCGGACATCGCCACGGCGGAACGCGAGGTCGTCGCCCAGTTCGGCCTCGAGAAGGTTTCGCGGCGACCCACTCTCTAGGGAGTCCAGCATCGTGACCTCTTCGACCGCCGGGTCGTCCTGCAACAACGGCAGGAGTGCGCTGCCGATGTAGCCACAGCCGCCGGTGACCAGCACGTGCATTATTCCTCGTCGGATTCGAGCACGCCCGGCAAGAACCGATCTTCGCGGGCTTCGATCCGGTCGGCGTAGCTGGTGAGGCTCGCAAAGACGTCTTCGATACCCTCCTCGAAGTTCTGGTCCTGCCCGTCGATCAGATCGGCGTAGCGGTCGTTCTCGATCTCCATCTTGTGGGTCTCGTCCTCGTCACGCGGATTCTCGAAGTGCTCGACGTCGACGTCCAGCCCGTGCTCGCTGCCGACGTCGGCGATAGTGTTGGCCATCTCGACGATCGAGATGGCGCGCGTGACCTGATTGTAGACGACGTGCTCGGACGGGCGCTCGTCGGGGTCCATCGTCGCCAGCTGGGCCAGCCCTTCGACGGCGTCTTCGAGCGAAATGAAGGGTTTGCGCTGTTCGCCCTTGCCGTACACAGTCACAGGATAGCCCGCGACGGCCTGGGCCGCGAAGCGGTGGGCCACGACGCCGAAGTAGTAGTCGAAGTCGAAACGCGTCTTGAGGCGGTCGTCCGCGCGAGTCTCCTCGACCTCGGTTCCGTAGGTGATTGCAGTCCGCACGTCCGAGATGGGAATATCGAACTGCTTGTGGGCCAGCCGCATGTTGGCCGCGTCGTGGGATTTGGTGAGGTGATACCAGGAGCCGGCCATCGCCGGGAACGGCACCTCGTCTTCTTCGCCCTGGTTTTCCATCGTCGACCCGCCCTCGGGGATTGGGAACTCAGGCGCACCGTAGACCCCAGTCGTGGTGGTCTCGATGAAGTGGGTGTCAGTCATGTCGTGCTCTTCGAGACCCCACAGGAGGTTGCGGGTCGCCTGGAGGTTGTTGTGCTGGGTGTAGTTGGCCCGCTCGCCGTTGATCTGGCTGTAGGGCGCGGAGGGCTGGGCCGCAGTGTGGACGATAGTGTCGGGTTCGTGGACCTCCAGAAGCTGGTCGACGAAGGCCTTCTCGGTGAGGTCGCCCTCGACGAACGAGAGGTTCGTGATACCGTGGACTTCTTCCGCGGCCTCGATGCGCTCGTAGATCGAGGCGATCGGGACCGCACTCACGGAGCCGACCTCTTCGACCCACTCGCGGCGGGCGAAGTTGTCGACGAGGACGACGCGGTCGTCTGTTCGCGTGGCAATTCGCAGTGCGGCCGGCCAGCCGAGGTAGCCGTCGCCGCCGGTAAGCAGTATCGACATGTGTGTTACTCAAATTCTGAGTAACGAGATATAAGTCTTTTCTTCAGGCCGGCGTTCTGGAGTGCCACAGCTTTAGGGCGGTGCTCTGAGAGAATGAGATATGGTCGAACTCACAGACGCCTCGGTACTCGTCACGGGCGGCGCGGGCTTCATCGGCAGCCACATCGCCGACGCACTGGTCACAGACAACGACGTCACGGTACTCGACGATCTCTCGTCGGGCACGCGCTCGAACGTCCCCGAGGAAGCGACGTTCGTCGAGGGCGATGTCCGCAACCTCGCCGACCTTGCGCAGGCGGGCGACGTGGACGTCATCTTCCACGAGGCTGCCGTCGTCAGCGTCGCCAAGTCCGTCGAGAATCCCGCGGGCTGTCACGACGTGACGACTGACGGCACGATCCAGGCCCTGGAGTTCGCCCGCCAGCAGGACGCCCGAATCGTCACCGCTTCGAGTGCCGCGATCTACGGTGATCCCGAGACGGTCCCTGTAAGCGAGGACGCGCCGAAACGACCCAGTTCGCCCTACGGTGTCGACAAACTCACGATCGACCACTACACGCGGCTCTATGCCGATCTCTACGACCTCCCCACTGTGGCCCTGCGCTATTTCAACGTCTTCGGTCCTCGACAGACGGCCGGCGATTACAGCGGCGCAGTGAGCGTCTTCCGCCAGCAGGCACAGTCCGGTGAACCGCTGACTGTCCACGGCGACGGCTCCCAGACGCGAGACTTCGTCCACGTCGATGACGTCGTTCGGGCAAACCTGGCGGCGGCGACGACGGAGGCGACCGGCGACGCCTACAACATCGGCACGGGCGAGGAAACCAGCGTGCTTGAGCTGGCCGAAACCGTCCGCGACGTGGCCGGCAGTGACAGCGACATCGTCCACGAGGACCCGCGGGAAGGCGACATCGACCGGAGCGTCGCGGATATCTCGAAAGCGCGAGAGCAACTGAGCTACGAGCCGTCGGTGGCTCTGGAAGCGGGGCTGGGGACGCTGGTTTCCTGATTAGATCACTCACCACTCTCCCAATACGTTCGACATCTGTAGAGCATGGTCTCACGACAACCCGCTCGCCGACTCGATAGAATATAAATAAGACATAATTAACAGAATTCTATATAAGACGAGAATATGATATTATTTGATGAACGGGATCGATTTCATAATGCCAAAAAGAGTTTTAACAGATCGTGACACGGCTAGCTCTGCTGATAATATGACGATCTTGCGCAGATCTGCTGTCCGATAGGTAATGCAATTTTCCACAATAATCTTAATTTTCACGCATAATCCCGATCTACAGTGCGAAATACGAGATTACAGGACAATCGTTGTTATTTTATCACACGGCGGCTTGTGCCAATATCAACAAATTCACTCGCAAGTCTATATTGTGGGAAATAGAAAGCGTAGTGCTGCAACAGCCCATCCTATAAGTGATGAATATAGTATAGAATGAAGAGCACTAAAGAAAATTTACTTGTTTTCGACAGGGTGGTATGGATCCTACCACTCCGCGAGACTGCCATCGCCGTGCTCCCAGGTAGGGGTTGACCATTCAGTCGCGTCGTCGCTTGCAAGATCCGTGATCGCCTCTCGATCGAGTTCGATACCGAGACCGGGGCGATCAGGGAGTGTACAGTATCCATCCTCGACGTCGAAGTCATCAATATTCGAGACGATTCGGCCGTATGGTGTCGATTCATTAAATACCGTCGTCTGCTCTTGAATACTAAAATTCTGCACTGCGGCATCAACCTGAAGACTTGCAGCGAACGAAACCGGTCCGACAGAGCAGACAGGAGAAAGTGACACGCCATGCGTCTCTGCGAGTGTCGCTATTTTTTTCATCTCAGTAATCCCACCAGCATGAGAGATATTGGGTTGAATCACTTCGACAGCACCTGACTCGATGATATCCCGACAGTCCCATCGAGAATACAATCGCTCACCTGTCGCGAGCGGGATCGAGGTAGACGAGGAGAGCTCTTCGAGGTGGTGGGTATACTCCGGCCGCAGTGGCTCTTCGACGAACAATGGCTCGTACGGTTCAACCGCTTCAAGCAGACGAGGAGCCATCGCTCGGCTTGCACGCCCGTGGAAATCCAGGATAATATCGATATCGTCCGAAACGGACTCGAAGACTGACGCGATCTCGGACGTTGCTTCGGAGATGGTATTTACTGAATCAACCTGTGCCAATCGCCCCGTCGCATTGAACTTGACCGCGCGGAACCCGTTTTCAGTACTCTGAGTGGCTTCTGCGTTCAGATCGACGATTTGATCTCCACTGATCCAGTGGTAGAGACGAATACGATCACGGACTGGCCCGCCAAGCAAGTGTGCGACTGGCTCACCGAAGTGTTTGCCTTTGATATCCCAGAGTGCCTGGTCGATTCCAGCAAGCGCACTCAGCAGAACTGGGCCACCCCGGTAAAACCCACCGCGATACATCTGCTGCCAGTGATACTCGGTCCGTAGGGGGTCCGAGCCGATAAGATACTCGTCCATCAGCTTCTCTACCGCTGATTTGACTGCCTGGCGCTGGCCCTCGACGATCGGTTCACCCCAGCCGACGAGGCCGTCTGTGGTCTCGATCCGTAATAATAGCCACCGAGGTGGAACATCAAAGAGTGTGTATTTATTGATCATGGTGGTCCCTAACGTAGAGTAGGGTTTTGAATCGTTCGCCCGACCGAGCCCTCCCGCTTTCGCACGCAAATACAACGGAGATTCTCTATTCTTACTTCATTTTCTCGGTATCCGATTCGTGATTTGTGAGTTGCATCTGAATGCTCCTGACGGTATTAACGACCATTCCCATGACATCTTCTGAGAGCCGTCGACCCCGAAGTTCGTCGACGGATCCGACGATACTGATGGCCCCGATCGGTTGTCCTTCATCGCTAAGAATTGCTCTTCCGATGGTATTCGTCTCGGCCTCACGATCGTGACCGATGACCAGGCTCTGTCCCTGTATCTCGCTTTGATTCTGTTCGATCTCGTCCCATGTGTCGTCTGAGACGTGCGTCTGACGGTCGCTTGGAGAGAGTTCCGAGAGAATGGACCGTCCGGGTACTGACTCGACAAGTGGAATCCGTTCGCCGAGCGGAATCTGGCGAGGCAGATCTTTGCCTCCGCCAGTAGAGTGAAACACGTATATGCCATACCCGTCTTCGAGAAGCATCAGCGTCGCCGTCTCACCGCAGGTCTTTGCAAGCTTTCTGAGTTCTCGTTTTGCTACCTCGTAGACCGAGTGTCGTTTCCGCGTGACGTCACCGAGCTCCAGATACTGGAGACCGAGCGTGTATTTCGTGTCCTGCTTGATGACGTATCCAAGCCGCTGCAGTGTCTGCAGATGTTGATGGACAGCGCCCTTCGTCACATCAAGTTCCGCGACGATTTCCGAGAGCCGGAGCGGACCCTGCACACGGAGAACATCCACGATATCGTACGAGGTTTTCACTGATTTGACGGCGTAATCGGCGTCTCCGCCACCGGTTCGGTCCGTCATACTCAGCCTCTCTTCTCTGTCGATTTATAGATGTTGACTAGCCGCTTGAGGACCGGCATAGTTGAGCTATCCACGGCGGATCATAATGTCGATCTCTTCACGACTGGCGAGCCCTTCCATCGGTCCTTTCATCGTCGTCGCTGTCCCGCCAGTCGCGTTCGCGAATTTCCCGAGCGTCTCAAGGGGCATGTTCTCCAGATACCCGACGACAATTGCTGCCGAAAATGCATCCCCAGCGCCGGTCGGATCGACTTCGTAGACGTCTACCGCATCGAAGTCTACGGTCTGGTCGGGAGTATAGATTGTCGAACCGTCAGCTCCTTTCTTGACCGCGACAATCTCGGCACCACCGTCGAGCAACTTCTGGGCACCCGTCACCTCATCTTCACACTGTGTTATCAACTGTAGCTCCTCTTCGGTCGGTGTCAGGATAGACGCTGATTCGACAATCGGCGTTAGAATCTCACGCGTCCGTTCGATCGAACCCAGCTCTTCGCGGAGATTCGGATCGAGCGATATTGTGAGACCGGCTTCAGAGGCTATCGCTGCGGCCTCGTAGCACGCCTCTCGCATCGACTCGTTCATCGCGAGTGACGATCCATTGAAATGGATAACTGATGCATCCTGGACGTACGCCTCGTCGATATCTTCGGCAGAAATGATACCTGCGGCGGAGTTACCCATGTGATAGATGAACTTCCGAGAGTCATCAAGGAAGTACGAGACGAACGCGACACCAGTCGACAGGGAGTCGCTTTGCTCGATGTGAGTCGTATCGACTCCGTCGAGTTCGAGACGACTGCGGACGCCTTCTCCGAAGCCATCGTCGCCGATTCCGCCGATGATTCCCGAACTCGTTCCCAACTTGGCGACAGCGTCAGCAAAGATCGCAGGCGCACCGCTCGGGAACGGCCCAATGAAATCCGCCGGTTCGTTGAACGGGATCCCACGCTTTTTACGCATGATCTCGACGAGAATCTCACCAACAGTAATCACCTCCGGCATCTCAGTTCACCTCCTCGAGTACGGTCGCGGACCCCTGGAGATTGAACGCCTCGACGTACCGACCGATGGCGCGTTGGACGGAGTCAACGACATATTCCTCGGGGTCGATTTCGGTATGGGTCTCGATCGTGTCGTACAACTGCTCGCGAGCATCGACGACATGCGGGTCAGTGAAGACGTACCGACCGACGCACGTCGCGATGTTCCGCCTGTTCTCTTCGACGAACGCCGCACGGTCGTCGCTGTCGAGGTCATCAGGAGCGAACTTTTTCCACGTCCCGTCTTCGACGGCCGCCTGTTCGAACGCCTCCATGAATCCGGACGGTGTAACGTCGTCTTGCGTTGCAGCGACTTCGTGCTCGCTCTTTGTGAGGTCGGCAAGCGCCTCGACGATCGCTGCCGCGAACTCGGGCCCGACGTTTGCGCCGCCAATTCCGAGTTCGGGAAAGCGCGATAGTGTCGAATCTTCGAGCCAATCGGTGTAGTGGACTTTCAGATGGAGTCCATGGGAGTCCGCGCGATCGACCAGCGCTTGGGCTTGCTCGGGTTCGAACTCGTTGGTCATGTCGATCCGCATCGTCGTACCGACCTGCCCGACGATGAACAAGAGGCGATCGTGTACGTCTTCGAGCCCCGTATCGGTTAGTTTCTCAGTCAAGAGCTCGATATATCTCTCGAAACTCTCGGCATCCGTCATCCCGCCCGAGATCTCTTCGGTTCCAACCTCGTAGTAGACGGGGTTGTCTCCGTTTTCTTGGCGCTTACGTTCGACCGCGTCGATGAGTTGCACCGTCCGATCAGCCACGGTCGATAGTGGAAGAATCTCATCAGCTGTCGCGTCTTCTGTCGCATCGACGTGGAGTATGTCGAAGCCGGCCTCCAGATCGTCGTAGAACAGCTCTTTGGCGTACTTCATTGCGGTTTCGGGAGCGACGCTATCGTCGCCCCGGTCGCGCATGCTCTGGTACGGGCCACCGTGATCCCGTGCGAGAACGTACGGGCCAGTGTACCCTTCGCGATCGGCCGTCTTCTCGACGAACGCCCGCAAGTCTTGCTGAGACCAACCGGTGTACCCACGGTCGGCGTCTACCTGTCGCGGCGTGGCGATGAACATCGGCACGAATGCCTCAGCTGCCGCCTCCCGGAGCGCCGCTGTGACAATCTCCTCGGACATCGGACAGATGCCCAACAGTGTCCGATCATCGCTCGATTCGAGTAGGGTCCGTATGTCAGTATTCATTGTTTCTGTGTTCCTATTTATGTTGGAAATCCATATCTGTGGGATCTACGCATCATCGTGCTGTGAGGAGCCGTTGCCGGAGTTTCTCTTCCATCGTGTAGAGGTAGATGGCACCCAACAGGATGAGACCATTGATCACGTCGACTGTAGTCGGATCGATGTCTAACAGGACGAGTCCTGACTCAACTGCACCGAGGAGAATCACGCCACCAGCAGCACCGATGATTTTTCCACGGCCACCGAACAAGCTGATACCGCCGATGACCGCTGCTGCAAAGGCCGGGAACACGTCGTTCTGGCCGATCGTCGGAGCAGCAACACCGAGATAGCCGGTGTATAGAAGCCCACCGAGACCACACAGGACTCCCGACAGGACATACACGAGAACGATAACTCGATTTACATTGATGCCGGCCTCTCTGGCCGCATCTTTGTCCCCACCGACAGCGTAAACAGCACGACCACTGCGAGTATATTTCAACCAAATCCCCGCAAGCGCGTAGAGCACTGCCATGAGGAGGATTGCGACGGGGATTCCCATGATCTCCTCGCCGCCAAGATACAGGTACGACTCAGGCATCCCGGAGAGCGTCGCGGTCGAGAGGACAATAACCGCACCGCTGAAGATCATATTGAACGAGAGTGTCTGCAAGAACGGATTCACACCAAGATATGCGACAGACACACCGTTGAGGAATCCTATCAGACCACCGACTGCCAGGATGATGAGGATCCCGACGACCCCACTCGTTCCCGGATACCATTCGATGAGGAAGAGCCCTGTAAAGATGGACGAGAATCCAGCGATCGCGCCAACTGAGAGGTCAAAGTGGCCACTCAACAGGCACAGAGCCTCTCCAAGCACGAGAGCAGACAGTGCAGCGCTTCCGTAGAGGATGATTCGGAAATTACCAGTACTCAGGAAGCCGCTGATAGCGAGTGAGAATGCCAGCAAGACGACAACCAGAATCGGCCAGATCATGTTATCCAGCAGGAAGAGCCCGATCTGTGTCGATCGGATCTCTTCGTCCGACTGGCTGAAGAACCGGTTCACGAAAGGTATGTCAGTCATTTTTGATCAGAAGATATGCAGATTCAGTCCATGATATTGCCCCAGATATAGGGCATATCAGCGTTCTCCTGGGTGACGGTCACGCCCTGCGTTTGGAAGTATCGCTGGGTCGCATCGTCGGCTTCGTACTCGGTGAGCGTCGCCGGCGCCCAGATCGGTTCCTCCCACGGATTGACGCCTTTATGAGTTCCGCCCTGGATGTCGAGGTCATCTGCCGTCACTTCCGTTCCAATCTCCGGAAGTGCACTCTCACTGTCGTCGGCTTCGAGATAGTCGACGAGGTACTTGATCGAGATCGGGCCATAGAACAGGTTCGGTTGGTCGACAGAGCCGTCCATATATCCATTCTGAATTGCACTGAGGACGTTCGGCCCAGCGTCGATACCGGTCATGATGATGTGGCCATCTTCACCGCGCTTAACTCTCGTGTCTGTGTTGTCCATTGCGGCGAGCGTCCCCAGTTCGGAGTTCAGATCGGGACAATAGAGACCGTCGAAATCAGTACCCTGTTGTAGTCGGGTACTCAATTTGTTGGTGATCGAAGCCTGATCGGATTCTTCGACCTGAATTTGCTCGACGATCTCGACGTTGTCTTCTTCTTGGATTCGGTTTTCGAATCCTTCGTGTCGATCGACGAACGTTGGGTTTCGCTGGGGTGCGATGATCTCGAGGACTTCTCCACGCGCTTCACCGTAGCGATCTTCCAGTCGGCTGATCATCAACTCCGCGGCCGAGCTGGCTGCGTTTGCGTTCCCGAATGCAGTGAACATCGAGACGGCGTCGGTCGATGCCGTCGAATTCGCCGTGAAGACCGGGATTCCGTCGTCGACCGCTTCTTCGATGACGTCTGCCAGTGCACCCGGCTCGAATGGACTGATGACGATCCCATCGACATCTTGGCGAATCATCTGGCGAAGGTCCTGGATCTGTTTGGCTGAGTCGAACTGGCCACTGGTCACGTCGAGATTGATGTCGTTATCCTCTGCGTACCACTCGGCCGCGTTCGTAAACGCACCCATCCACGGGTCACCGCCGAGCCCCATCGTCTCGAATCCGATTGTACGCGAACCATCGCCACCATCGTCGCCACCGATACATCCTGCGAGCCCGACCGCACTAACGCCAGCGGTTGCTTTGAGGAACGATCGTCGTGTACCCTGAGAGGTACTAGTATCTTTGGGTGTCATCCCTTCGTCTATAGCCGTGTGCCCCCTCCTATATAAATATACCCCAACAATGATTATCATTATCGACCATATTCATCACAGATTGCTATTACAATTATGAAAAGGTATAAATAGGATTGTTTCCAGTGTCACAGTATGGCGACTACTGCAGGACCACCCCTCATCGAAATGGAAGGGATAACCAAGCGATTCGGACAGATCGAAGCGGTCAGTGACGTCGATCTGACCCTCTACGAAGGGGACGTTCTCGGATTACTGGGAGACAATGGTGCAGGGAAGTCGACGCTGATCAAGACGTTGGTTGGACTCCACAGTCCCACAGAGGGGACGATCCGAATTCGAGGTGAAGAAACGACAATAAACAGCCCAAAACAGGCCCGTAACCATGGTATCGCGACGGTGTACCAAGATCTCGCACTCGTAGACGAGCGTACTGTCGCGGAGAATATGTTCCTGGGACGGTATCCTGTGAAGCGCCTCGCCGGCCTTATTCCGATCGTCGATTACAAGACGATGAACGAACAGACAAAGAAGATACTCAAAGATCGACTGGATATCGATATCGATCCGACCGCACGCGTCGAGTTCCTGTCCGGTGGTGAACGCCAGTCAATTGCTATCGCGCGTGCGCTGGTGACTGATCCGGATATTATCATTATGGACGAGCCGACGTCAGCGCTATCCGCTGACGCGGCCGATCGAGTCCAGAGTTTGATCAAGACACTGCAAGAAGAGGGAATAACGATCATCATTATCAGCCACGACTTCAACGAGGTGTTTTCGGTGACGAACCGCATTATGGTCCTAAACAACGGCTCGCTCGTTGGATCTGCCCCGTCTGATAGCGTCACCAAAGACGCCGTCCTCAGAATGATGGTCGACGGTACGATGCCCAAAGAGCAGTCCCCACAGGGAGAGTCGACCGCGTAGACGCTGTTTCGGGTCCCCTTTATTCCCCATCACCGTTGTATCTTCTCGTCCAGCCTCATCGGGTTTACTAATACTAACAGCTACATTTCGTGGGTATCACCCCCTCATACTGCGTGGACGACTGCGATCTTTCGTCGATGAATCGGTACCGGCGCCACTGAGAAGAAGTTACCAGTAACCAACAGTTAGTATTAGTAAACTACTCTCACAGCATCTATCTGCTCACCTCAGTGTAATACAGTACCAAACGAGTGGCCACCCCGATATGCAAGTGACAATTTTACCTGAATTCCCCGACATTCACCATAAGAACGACTATATCGGCCCTTCAGGACATCCCCCTCCTCGGATAGTATGCAAGTAGTTAGCAATACTAAATAGATAGATCGAGATGGATTGGGGATGTGTGGCCGATGATCGTGCGATCCCGTTTCACCATCGGTAGACATTACAAACATACATTTGTAAATCCAGTGAGGGTCCCTTGGATACGCAACTGCTCCGCGATTATCGAGAGGCACATTGAAACGTATACGTGCAGTATGGCAAGTACATGGATTTGCAGGCAATCGTGTTCGACCTCGACGATACGTTAGTCGTGAAATCCCGAAAGCGACAGGTCCTATTTGAGGAGGTTACAGCTGTCACCGGTGTATCGTCGCTAGACGAGAACGCCTACGAGAACGCCTACTACGAAGTAGACGGACACGAGACGAGAGCGCCGATCTTCGAGGCGATACTCGACGAGAACACCGTCTCTCCAGAGCGGGTCGCATCAGCCTATCGGGATGCCGTGAACGACGCGCTAGAGCCCGTAGGCGACATCGATCACCTACTGGATCACCTCACTGAGCAGGTAGGGTATCAGGTCGGCGTCCTGACTGACGGCCCGGCGGCGGCACAGCGAAGCAAACTCTCGCATTTTAATTGGAGTGCGTACTTCGAAGAGATTGTCGTGACGAGCGAACTTGGAACTCACAAACCCGACCCAGTCACATTCGAGACCATTTGTCAGCGACTCGGTGTCCCACCTGAATCAGTAGTATACGTCGGCGACAAACCGGATACCGATATCGCTGGTGCGGCTGCCATCGGTATGATTCCAATCCAAGTGTACTTCGACGGCGGTCCAGACGTACATCCTGACGCTGCCGCGGCCGTACAGCGGTCAGCATTAGTAACCGAACTCCCAGCTGCGCTTCGAACTCTCTCTACAGAACAGTAATATCGGCTTTCGAATACTTTCAGTTCTGGCACTGTCTAGTTGAGGATTGAGGAATGAGCAGGCCGTAGCAAGAAGTGTCCATGCAACTCGCAGACCTCTCAGAGAGAGCTTAGACGTGGAGAATCAAGACAGTTGGGAGAACGAGCGCACGCCGACACCCGTGCGTCGTTTCGCGGTTCGACTTCACTCGATGGGGTTGTCGTTACGTGAAGTCGAGGCCGTCTTAGACTGGCTGGGTGTCGATCGCTGTCACCGAGCGATCTGGTACTGGAAAGAGACGCTTGCTGAGACACAGAGCGACCCGCCGACGGCAGCGCCGTCGGCGGGTCGCGGTTGATGAAAAACAGATCAGGGTTGACGGCGAGGAGAAGTGGCTCTACGCCGCTATCGACACGGACTCCAAGCTCTTACTAGAGGTGGATGTATTCAGCCGCCGTGGGACTGACCCCGCGGCGGCGTTCCTCCATCGCCTCACCGAGAAACACGATGTTGGCGATACAGAGTTTCTCGTCGATGCTGGCGGCTATCTGACTGCCCTGTCTCGACACGATCTGAGCGGTCATCTCGACTATCACGACCGGAACCACATCGAAAAGTGGTTCCAGACTGTCGCTATGCGAATCGACCGCTTCCACTCGTTCTGGCGGGGCAGTCAGGCAAGCGCGAAACGCTGGCTCAGACGCTTCAGACACTACTACAACCGCGATCGGCCAAACCAAGCGTTAGATGGACGCACTCCTGCTGAGGTGGTGCTGAACTAGACAGTGCCAACGGGCACTTTCTATAACTTACCATACATATAATATAGATATATAAATTATTTTCTCGATGAGTTAGAAGTCAAACGGAGCCGAGTGGCGATCCACGAGTGGGTGCACAAGGCCGATCTACAGCCGATCTCGACGGTCACTACGAATCAAATTGGAATCGATAAAAAGATGATCCGCCTGCACAGTCAGGAGTTTTGGCTGTACGGCGTTATCGTTCCCAATACGAACAAAATCCACCACATGAGCCCTTTTCCGACGGTAACGAAACAGACGACGCAATGGTTTCTGGCCATGTTCCACCGACGCTATCATGCTGATAGCGTCGAGTTTCTCGTTGTTAATGCTAGCTACTTCGGACCGGTCCTTGCCGAGGGCTGATTCCAATTCCACACACTTTCATATAGAAATAAAAAGCCGTCAAACATGTCTTTTGAGATATGAGATATTGAACCTTATTTTTTTCAAATATTTTCAGCCATGTCGAGCTAGAGACAGCTGAAAATTGGCTCGAAGTTTTCGTCGTCCATCACAATGTATGACAAAGTTAACGCGACCTCGTTTCGTGTCGAAGGCGATCTCGCAACTCTCGCGTGTCCCCCGCAGTTCGATCTCGATTCGAACGTACTCTACCTTGACCTACACTACGACGAGGCGTCCGGGCCGGATCGAGACTAGCCTGATGATGCAGGTGCTGTTCAACGCCGTCTACGAACGTGCGAAAGGGACTGACAAGCGCGTCATCTTCGCGATCGATGAAGCGCACTACCTGCTGAATGACTCTGCCTCGCTGGGCTATCTCGAAACGGCGGTCAGGCACAGTCGCCACTACGATCTCTCGCTCCAGTTCATCACCCAGACCAGCGGCGAGTTTGAGTTGACTATGGAGGGAAGACGATCGCCGATCTCTGTTCGACCACAGTTACCCATCGCGTCAAGGAGGATACGGACCTGCTTGCAGAGTGGTTCGGCTTGACCGAGCGCGAAGTCAACTGGGCCCGGGCCGCCAAAGCAGGTAACGAGGAAGACGGCTTCTCCGAAGCGTTCCTGGGTATTGATCAGGAAGGGTGATTTCCCCTGCGAGTGCGGGCGAGCCCCTTCGAAGTCAAGGCGGTCGTTGGGGAAAGTGATCTACAACACTGAGACAACCGCACACGAGAAAGCGTTCGATGTGCTCAACACAGTCTTTATTCGCAGGCGCTGCTGTGCGCCGCTGACCACAACAAGACAGCCACAGGAGAATCCGGTCGCTGGACATATACACTGACAGTGCGTGTTTAGTTGTATGGAATACGAGACGCGCTCGGGGACGGAGGTTCCGGTTATCGGGCTCGGGACCTGGCAAATGGACACGTACACGGCGTACGAATCCGTCGCAACGGGACTCGAACTTGGGTATCGCCACATCGATACGGCCCAGGCCTACGGCAACGAATTCGGCGTCGGTCGCGCCATCGCCGATGCGGAGGTGAATCGCGAGGACATCTTTCTCACGACCAAAGTCCTGCCGACGCATCGATCAGTCGACGCGATCGTCACCTCAGTCGAGGAGAGCGTCGAGAAGCTCGGCGTCGACGCCGTGGATCTCCTGTTGATCCACTGGCCGAACCCGCTTGCCGACCTCGAAACTGTGATGGAGGGCCTGAATACGGCGATCGACCGCGGTCTCACCCACCACATCGGCGTCAGTAACTTCGGCAAAGATCGGCTGGACCGTGCCCAAGAACTGTCCGAAGCGCCGATCTTCACGAACCAGGTGCTCTTTCACTGCTGGTGGCCACAGCGCGACCTCCTGAAGTATTGCCAAGAGGAGGACATCCTCCTGACGGCGTACAGCCCGCTCGCCAACGGCGCAGCGATCGGGGACCCGCTCCTGTCGGAGATCGGCGAGCGATACGAGAAGTCCGGCGCCCAGACAGAACTTCGGTGGGTGACCCAGCACGCGAACGTCGTCACGATCCCGATGTCTACCTCTCGTGCGCACCTTCAGCAGAATCTCGATATCTTCGATTTCAGGCTCTCACGCGAGGAACACGATCGAATCACACGACCGTCGACCCTCCAGACGGGGCTGTCGATGCTTCGAAGTCAAGTCGGTCTGTAAGCGGCTCATCGCAATCAATCTCGGGGAGTCTCTTCCAGATCGGATGTCGTCCGCAGTATTCTCCACAAACCCGACCTAGCACCTGTCATATAAAGAACTATACCTGTGACTATCCAGCAGAGAAATATGCAAGCTGTCGTGCTGGCGGCCGGCGAAGGGACGCGCCTCCGCCCGCTGACCGAAGACAAGCCCAAGGGAATGGTCGAAGTCGACGGCGATCCCATTCTCGCACATTGTTTCGAGCAGCTAATCGAGCTCGGTGCAGACGAACTCATCGTCGTCGTCGGCTACAAAAAAGAGGCGATTATGACGCACTTCGACGACGACTTCGAGGGTGTGCCGATCACCTACGCTCACCAGCGCGAGACCAAGGGGCTCGCCCACGCCCTGCGCACAGTCGAGGACTTCATCGACGACGACTTCATGTTGATGCTCGGGGACAACGTCTTCGAGGCGAATCTCGCCGACGTGGTTAACCGACAACAGGAAAGCCGTGCCGACGCGGCGTTTCTGGTCGAGGAAATCCCGATCGAGAACGCGTCTCGCTACGGCGTCTGTGACACCAATAAGTACGGCGAGATCGTCCGCGTCGAGGAAAAGCCCGAAGATCCACCGTCGAATCTCGTGATGACTGGGTTCTATACGTTCACGCCAGCGATCTTCCACGCCTGCCACCTCGTCCAGCCGTCCGACCGTGGGGAGTACGAGCTCCCTGATGCGATCAATCTCCTGTTGCAATCGGGCCGTACCATCGACGCGATTCGAATGGAAGGCTGGCGCATCGATATCGGCTACCCAGAAGACCGTGATGAGGCCGAACGGCGACTACAGACCATCCCCGATGCATCTGATGATCCCGAAACCGAGAGTGACATCAAAGCAGCCGAAGAATCGGATTCGTAGTCGATTCGGTGTCGAGCACTGACAAGTAGAGAACTCAGTACCCGAGTTCCCCCCGAACGAGGACGACAGTCGTCCGGCCATCTTCGAGTTCCTGCCGGAAGACGAGCTGTTTGGCGATGGCGGAGTCGACACCACAGGACTCGTTCGCACGTTCGTTTTCCAGCGGGTAGGCGACGGTTTCGAGGCGGTCGAACGCGTCTGACAGTGTCGGGACGATTTTGTTCACATTGGAGATAATCCGTCTATGTTTATATGCCTCGGCCGATAGAGTGTCTTCAATGACAAGTGGCTGGCGCTACCGGGTCGCTGCGTTCGGTGGGGCCGCTGCCCTGATTGTCGGCGCAGTTGCCCTCGCCAACCAGCCTATCGTGGAAACGTTCTTCCACCGGCTGCCGATACTCGGTCAGTTGCCATTCGCTCGCGCACAGGGACTGGAATTCGTCTTCGAAGCGGGACTCACGGTTCTGGTCGTCTTGGGAGCGCTCATACCGTTGTACAAACCGCAGCCAAGACGGATTCTCGACACCTGGCTGCTCGTCGGCAAGCGCACGACTGTCGCGCTGTTCGCGCTTGCGACGATCGGCTACTTCGACTATACGTATCGCCTGCCGCGGGCGACGCTCGTGATCTCGGGGGCGATTCTGCTCGTCGTGCTCCCGCTCTGGTTCGTGACGATCCGTAGTCGGCCCATCGACGGCGGAGCCGGTCGGACGATCATCATTGGAGACGATCCTGCAGAGATCGACCGCGTCCTCGATGCCGTCGAGATGGCCGTCTACGGCTACGTCTCCCCATCGAGCTCCTACACGGTCGACGAGCCCACGTCGAACATGAAAGCAACGGCAACCGACGGCTCCGGGATCGCAGCCCGAGTACCGGCCGAGACGCTCGACTGTCTGGGCGGTCTGTCGCGCCTGGACGATATCCTCGTCGAGTACGACATCGACACGGCCGTCTTCGCGTTCAGCGAGACCGATCGCGAGGAGTTCTTCGGTGCGCTGGCGACCTGCCACGAGTACGGCGTCGAAGCGAAGATCCATCGTGAGAAGGCAGACACTGTGCTCGTTGAGGACGATCCTGGCTCGGAGCTGGTCGACATCGCCGTCGAACCCTGGGACTGGCAAGACCGGGCTGTCAAACGGATCTTCGATATCGGATTTGCCGGGTTCGGGCTTCTGGTCGCCTCGCCGCTGTTGCTCCTGATAGCCGTCGCGATCAAGCTCGACAGTCCGGGACCGATATTCTACAGCCAACAGCGGACTGCGGAGTTCGGCGGCACGTTCGACGTCTACAAGTTCCGGAGTATGGTGCCCGAGAGCGAAGACGTCGAACCGGGGACAAGTGAAGATCGGGTTACGCGGGTCGGATGGTTTCTCCGGAAGACACACCTCGACGAACTCCCACAACTCTGGTCGATTCTCGTCGGCGATATGAGTGTCGTTGGCCCACGCGCAGTCTGGACCGACGAGGAATACCTCCTTGAAGAGGACGTCGACGCCTGGCGACAGCGGTGGTTCGTCCGTCCCGGACTGACTGGTCTGGCACAGATCAATGGTGCGTCCAGTGAAGATCCACGTCAAAAACTTCGATACGACATCGAATATATCCAGCAGCAGTCGTTCTGGTTCGATCTCAAGATCGTCATCCGCCAGATCTGGCAGGTTCTCGGCGACGTCGCCAGGACGATCACGGGTCGCAAGTGACGGTTCGGGTGGTCGGTCTGGTAAGACAGTTTTTATGCGTGTGCGGTAACCCTCTGAGAGTATGACTGACGTGCGGGCGGCGACCGAGGAGTTCCTTGCCGAGAAGCCCGACCTAGAGGGGGAACTCGAGGAGCTCCTCGCCGTCGACGCCGACACGGAGACCTGGACCTTTGATGAGATTTCACTTGGGTCCGGGGCGTTCGGGGAACTCGTCTCCCGTGGGATCGTCGAGAAACACGAGGATGAGTATCGGATCCGGGATCGGGAGGCTGTCGAGCAGGTGCTGGGATTGAACGGCGGTACCGGGGAGAGTGCCAACTCGACAGATATCCGGGAGATGCCGTCGTTCTCGCTGCCGGATATCCAGATCGATCGGGCGGCCTCTGTCGGGCTGGCCGGTGCGCTCGCGCTGGTCGTCCTCTTTCGTGTGCTCCCCTACGGCTCGGTGTTTCGGAACGGCGATGTCGTGCTCTCGGGGAACGATCCGTACGCGTACCGCTATCTCGTTCACCAGATGCTTGCCGAGAGTGAGGGTGTACTTGATTTTTCAGTGCTATCGTCGCTGCCCAGGGAGATATCACATGGGGAGCCTCTCTTGGTAGCAACGCTGTGGTGGGCGTCGGCGCTGTTCGGTGGGGGAGCGGATTATGTGCTGGTAGTCTATCCGGTCGTCGGGGCGATTGTGAGTGCCCTGCTCGTGTACGTTATAACTGTCAAGGTGGCCGAGGACAAACGAGTCGGGATTGCTGCGGTCGCCTTGCTTGCGATTATGCCTGCTCATGCGTTTCGGACTGGGCTGGGGTTCGCTGATCACCACGCCTTTGATTATCCTTGGCTCGCGCTGACCGCGCTGGCGGTGGTGGCGCTGGTCACCAATGAGCGAGATCCCCGAGACGTATCGACATGGATCTGGGCGCTCGCGCTGGGAGTCGGCGTCGGCGGCCAGACCCTCGCCTGGGACGCCGGGCCACTATTACTCGTGCCGCTGGCATTGTTCGCGGTTGCCGTCGTGCCTTCGTGGTTGCGTGACGGTCGCAATCCACTTCTCGAGGGGCTGCCGCTTCTTGGCGGGCTTGCGGTCGGAGCGATGCTTGCTGGTGGCACACATGTGACCTTCGGCTGGCATTCGATAGAAGTCGCTATTGCGCCGACACTGTTGTTCGGTGGCGTCCTCGGCGTGTTCGCTCTTGGAACGATAGCACAGCAATTCGACACGTCGACTCGGGCTTTTGTCGGCATCGAACTCGTCGGGGTGATTGTCGGACTATTCAGTATCCGAACACTCATTCCGAGCTTCGCCGGACGACTTGATGATGGAATCGACTTCCTTTTCCAAACTGAAGGAATCGCAGAAACAGCCTCCCTCGTATCAGGACAACTCGGAAATATCGTCGCTCCAGTGTTTCTGTTTGGGTTTGTGCTCTTCCTGGCGGTACCGTATCTGGCGTGGGCGAGTTGGTGGAGTTATCGGCAGCACGCCCCGGCGTGGCTGGCCGTGAGTTGCTACGGATGGTACTTTTTGGCGCTTGCACTGGTACAGATACGCTTTGCTGGCCAGCTGGCGCTGTTCACCGCGCTATTCGGTGGCCTTGGGTTTGTGCACCTGGCGGCGTGGGTGGACTTGGCGGCGTATCCGCGGCCGTTCCGGTCGGTGGAATCAGAGCAGATGGATTGGTCGAACGATGAGGATTCGGACGGTGAGGACAACGGGTTGGAATCGCTTGAGCGTCGGGAGGCACTGTACACAGCTGGATTGGGTCTGGGCGTTGGGAGTCTAGGGATGGTGATGACACCGATCAAGCACGGTCAGTTAACTATTGACGACTCGATATACGAAGCAGCACGGTTCATGCGCGAGTACAGCGACAAACAGAAATGGACATACCCAGAGAACTATGTGCTCAGTCGCTGGGGACGCAATCGTGTGTATAATTGGTTTGTGAACGGAGAGTCACAGAGCTATGGATACGCGTTTTCGAATTTCGAGGACTTTGTGGCGTCTACTGATGGCCAGGAGTGGTATGAACGATTGCGAGATCGTGTCGGGTTCGTCGTCATCGACGACCAACTCCCGATCGATACAGGGGGAGAGACGGTCTACGAGCAACTCTGGGCTGACAATTTCGGGCTTGATACTGATCATTATCGAGCTGTGTGGCATGCTGAGGACGATTCACGGCGGGTGTACACGCTGGTTCCGGGGGCACGAGTGACTGGACCGACAGAAAACGAAGAGGCGTCAATCAGCGGAGAGATTACGCTCGCTCACAGCGCTGAGGAAATCGACCAGTCGATTGATATTGCCCACGGTGTCTATGACGAGACGATCCCACTACCTGGTCGATACGAGATCGCTGGACAATCCGTCGAAGTATTCGAATCTGACGTCACTGGTGGCAAGTTTCTCTCGGGTTTTAATGCCGAGGCGACTGCGCACTGGTCGCTCTCGGAGGGTGAGGGCGAGTGGGCTTACGACAGGGCCGGTGGGCGACATGCCCAACTTCAGGATGCCGAATGGGGAGAACGTGGCGTCGAAGTAGCTGATGAGGGATATCTCCAGGCGAGAAGTGTTGGTGGGCATACGATTTCCGCGTTTACCATCTCGGCGTGGATCCGGCCAGAGGACGGGAGCAGTGGTGCGATCCTCTCTTTCGGCAAAGATGGTGGCTCAGATTCGCTTCACGGGATTCTCTTTGATCATGGGCTTTCGGGCTGGAATGACGACCGGTTGGGGCTCTATCTTGGCGACGGTGAACAGTCAAATTCCGAGAATTCACCAAAACTGGACTTTTCGTATCCTGCCGAAGAGTATCACCACATTGGGATCGTCTTCGATAGCGGAGACGTGCGGTGGTTCGTCGACGGAGAAATCCGCTCTGAGGAGTCTATTCAGATAACGGAGGTGTCTTTCGCGGATGGTCGTGCTACATATCTCGGGCGCGAGTACAGCGGGTATGGCGGTGTGCACTCTTTTCAGGGTGGGATTGACGATGTCCAGTATTACGAACGAGCGCTGTCGGCACCGGATATCCGATCACTGTAACGCTCATGTGAAGCACGTTGTTGGTGGATCAGAGGACGATTCGAACGATTTCTTTGAGAGCTTCTTGAGCGGGTTTGCGTAGGATTCGTCGGCGGAGCTGGAAAGCTCTGAGATACGGCGTCAGCTTGTCTTTGGAGATGCCTCGCTAAGACGAGATCCACCGTCGCACCAGCGACGCGTGGCTCTCGCAGGTGTTCACGTGCGTGTCTCCATTCACGTATTCATCCTCCCCGTGAATGACTGCTTCTCGCTGGTAGTTCTCGTCCTCTTCGAGTGGGTTGTACGCTCGAAATCTGTCAGTGTAGACGATCAGCGACTCCACCTCGCGGTCACCGAGGAGGAGTCGCACGGTCGATTCGTCAGCGGGTTTAGCCAGGACGACATATCGCTGACCGTACCGTGATCAACGAGTGTGAACACCGGTGGCTTGTCCTCAGCATAATTTCCACGACCGTGTTTCGAGAGGTCACGCGAGCGCGACCGAGAGTCGCGCTCGCGGCCTTTCAGCCCCGCAGTGACGTAGACTTCGTCGATTTCGACCGGGCCAACGAGGGTGATAGCTGGCGCGTCGTGCGTTCTGGCGAACTGCTCGACTCACCGCCGAAGTGGTCGCTACGATGCGATGAGTTCAGCGTCCAACTGGTGGATACTCGTGTTGAATCGAAGGAACGAGTAAAACGCGAACAAGAGCTTGTCGAGACCAATCTTCGCGTGCGCGAAGATCGTCCCGGTCTTGTCGTTGAATGTGCGGTCGCAATCCTTACAGCGATACAGTTGATACGCTCGATAGCTGCCGTGTTTGATTACCGACTCAGACCGGAAGCGCGGGCAATAGAGGCCATCGCGCCAGTGAACCTGCTGGTGTAGGTTCGCGGCGCTCGTCTCTGAGTTCAGCAGTTCGAATGGGAACATATCGGGTGACACGGAAGCGTCACCTGCCCGCTACGCTTCTACAGCGCCAGCTCTATCCGATCTACAACTTGCTTCCCAAGAGCGTAGTGTATTTCTCGACGCGAGCTCCGGATTTGAACCCGACAGAAGAGTACTGAAGAACGTGTCAAAGAAAGCTTCGCACGCTCTGCCTATCCATTCTATGAACTGAGTGAAAGATACATAACACGGATTAATTGGGCACCCTTTTTATAGATCCGACTCTTATTCCGGTCATGATTGAGAGAATATACCAGGCGTTTGTAGATACGACACCACCCCTTGAATATATCTCAGACGGTCATTATTCAAGAATTCTTGATGTCGGCTGCGGCAATGGCCGGATCAGTGAGCAACTCGCTGATATCGGTGAAACAGTCGTTGGTCTTGAATTGGATCGAGATCGTTTGGATGTGTTTCAAGAAAGCGGTGTTCCGCAAAACCAAGAAATCGTTCAAGGTGATGCCACAAGTTTGCCATTTCCCGATAACCATTTTGACTTAGTTTCGAGCTATACGGTATATGAGCATATTCCAGAGGAAGCCATTCCAAATTATTTAGCTGAAATCCACCGCGTTTTGCAGCCTGACGGAACGGTATATATTGTGAATGATGCCTTTTTCTATCGCGTTTTACGCAAATCACGTCTCCTTATGCCAGAACGGGGACCAGCTCCGGGCCACATCAATATGGTTACTCCCAACGCAATGGCCGATGAAATAGAAAAGGCTGGATTTAAAATCGAATTGGTTCGGTATTCCCCCTATCATCATTTCTTAGATTCAGAACCCTCTTTTCTGTCCCCTCTTGCAACAAAGGGATATGTCGTAGCAACAATTTAAGTACAGACGCTCTTCTATTGTGTTGGAATCGGTGCCAGAACCGTCTGGTTCGGTTTCTGAACGGGCCGAGCCAAGTTTCGATAAGTGACCGATTCCCCCTACGTCTTACTTTCACACCCCATTTTTGTAATTCCAAGGACCAGTCGTACCAAAGGCCGCAGTTAGCCCGTACCAGCGGCTGACCGCGATACCGTTCGAGTACCTCTTTAAGAAAAGGCCAGTGTATCGAGGCTTAACTGACTCGGCGAGGCACCTACGTCCAACATCTCGCGTATGTCACAGTTGACTGCTGCCCAGACGTAGACTTCTTCGCCGTTTACCTCGATTTCTGTCCCGCCGACGGCGATTCTCCTTGATGATCCCGGTAGTTTAGTTTGAGAAACTGCTTAGACGATGTAGCCACTGTCTAATCACCCCATAGGAGCGCTCGACGAACGATCCGATCTTTCGGTAGGGCAGGACAGATGACACATAAACATTGCGTGGACACGCTGACCGATCGGCGTGTCCACGCGAAAACACTTTCTGCTGGCGGGCCTTCTTACCATGCGGCGAGCGTTGTTGAGTCGCCAATTCGCCCTATCTCGGCTGATTCCTTCACACTAAGGTTGACACCGTTCAGCAGTAGTCCAATAAGAATATCTTTATTGTACTCCGACCGTTGGGTGAAGCGGATGGCTGATTCGATAACGGTCTGGTATATAATCGGACGCCTTAACGTCGGAGGTGCTGAGAAAACTTTGATCGAGCTTGTCACGGAATTGGATAGAGAGCGATTCGACCCTACAATATGGACGATTCGTGATCCGGGCCCGTTAGCCTCGGAGGTCCCAAAAGACGTGCCAGTTCGTCCACTTAATGCTTCCGGAAAGCTTGATCCCAGCGTCCCAATAGCATTTGCCCATGAACTGAGAAGAGAACAGCCAGAAATTCTCCAGTCATTCCTCTACTTTGACAACGTACTCGCACGAATCTCCGGAATCGCCTCTCCAAAAACGGATGTCGTGACTGGTGTCCGTGACGTCCCCAACGAACTCCCAGTCCACCGTGATCTCGCTGATCGAGTAACGGTACCGCTATCCGATGCAATAGTTTCGAATTCGCACTCTGGGGCTGAGTGGATCATCGATCGGGGCGCAGATCAAAATCGGGTACACATCGTCCACAATGGTCGGAGAATCGAGGAATACGATGTCTCTCCCCAAGAAGATTATTGTGACGAAATAGAAAATAAGGAAGGGCCCATTGTCGGGACAGTCGGGCGCTTGATCGAACGGAAAGGTCACCATGAGTTGATAGAAGCATGGCCTCACGTGCTTGAAGAGCATCCAGATACACAACTCTTGATCGTAGGGGATGGAGAAGAGTACGATGCACTAAGAAAACGAGTGCATAATCTAAATATTCAAGAGTCCGTCCATCTATTAGGGCAGCGTGACGACATTCCACAACTACTCGCACTCTTTGATGTTTTCGTGTTTCCATCTCACCATGAGGGGCTCCCTGGTGCACTTCTCGAAGCTATGTGTGCAGAAGTGCCAATAGTTACGACGCCGGTAGATGGTTGTGCCGAATTGGTCACAGCGGGAAAGCATGGGTTGCATGTCCCTACGAAAGATCCACCCGCGTTGGCAGAAGCGATAAACCATCTCCTATCAGAACGAACACTTGCCAAATCATTAGCGAAGAACGCAAAAAGAAAAGCTCAGGAAGAGTTTACTATCGCTCAGATGGTTAGTGGGTTCGAAGACATCTACGAACGAATAGCTGGAACAGTCGAATAGTTGGCTTTGTTGAAATACTATTGAACTAACACTTTTAGCAGTGACACAGCTGCTACGTAGATGTGGGAATTGGCTGTTTCTTGAGCGATTACTCACTTACAACCCGTTTTTTATAGACTAGATATGCTAATGGGAGCATTAGAACATAGATGACGGTAGTCATGGCTAAAAATAGCTCACTAGAATCTACTGCTAAACTGTAGAATAGACCGAGTCCAACGAGACCATATGCTACAGCAAGTGTCCAAATTACTTTTGACATACATAATGGGTTAATGCCTGATGAGATAACGATTGTGGGACCTTTGCTCTGTACTGATCTTAGAGGGCTCGGTCGATATTGTGGACAAGACATCTAAGAACGAGTTCACGGAACTGTTTCCACCATTGTCGGGAGCGAACGAAGGCACCGTACTTTCGTTTGAGCGTTGAGTTGACCGTCTCTGATTGACTTCTCTGTCCGTAGAGATCAGCGTCTAAGCGTGCGTTCCATGCCTTGTGGAGAGATGTGAACTCACGATGCTTAATCAGTGGCCGAACCTCGTGGTGACGGGCAAGTCGTCTGATCTTCTGGTCGTCGTAGCCTTTGTCACCGAGCAGAATGTCGATGGTCTCGGGGTTGCGTTTGATCAACGATGGAGCGATCTGACTATCGTGTTTTCGTGTCGTCGTCACGTGCAGATCGAGAATTGCGTTCACTTTCGTATCTACCAACAGCGTCACTTTGAGCTGCTGAATCGTGAGTTCAGCCCGTTTCGTGTAATGTTTTGAGGCGTGACTGCGGTCGAACCCTGACGCATCAACTCCAACGATTCCACTCGTCGGAAGTAGCGTCGCTGAGAGAGTCAATACAACACGCCATACAGCCATATCAAGCCGATTGAACGCCTTACAGAGCGTTGATGGCGTAGGTAGTTCAGTTAATCCAAGAGCTTGACGAATGCGTGGCATCTCGATCAGTTCGTCAAGCAGACCACGATAGGTCGTGTTCTTCCGAACTTTGAGACACAGTAGAACAACGTGCTGCGGGAGTGTATAGCGGTGTTTAGAAAACTTCGAGGAGTATCGAGAGACTGCTCGGCGTGCTAGGTGGATCGCCTTCTCAGTAAAACGGAGAATCTGCGACTTCGGGAGGGTCTTCATCTCATGGAATTACACGACAAACATGTAAATCTTCAAGGATTTCAACAGAGCCGAATAGTTCTATTTGGATACAGAATTTGAGGAGTTATTTCACTGTCATCTCTTGAAATCGTGTACGCCACGATAATCTGCATTCCGTGAGAAATCGAATATTCCTAGCACCACCGCTCGTATAAGATTGCTGTTTCCGGTTGCTCCCCACTGGATGAATCGAAACAGTCGAGACATAAAGAAGAATGAAAAGAACACTGTCTGCTCAGGGATAGTGAGATTACTGTGTGCAAAATAGAGCCGGTTCCGAGCATCATGGTAGTATCGAAATGGACCACCTCGTTCAGCAGATGCCCCTATATCGTGATAAATCCGCGCTTTTGGGTTAATAAGTAGATTCCAGCCCTGTTGTGTCGCCTGCCAACAAAGTTCTGCATCTTCCATCCCAAAAAAATAGTCGTCGTTCAATCCATCAACTTCAGTGATGAACTCACGCCGCAGAAGCATTAATGCACCACTGATGAAGCTAGTCTCATAAACAGAATCATCGGGCTCAGTGTTATGTGAGAGTGTCGTCAGAACCGGTGAGAATTTACCCCCTGCAGAGTGGACCTCTCCCTCAGAGTTCAGAGCAACACCGCCAACAATCGCGGCATTCGAGTGCTCCTCAGCAGTCTCCACAAGGTGACCCAATAGATCAGGTTCCACGACGGCGTCATTGTTTAGTAACAAGACGTAATCGGATCCATCAGAGAAAGCCTCGGAAATGGCGGGATTGTTCCCGCCCGCGAACCCGAGATTCTCATCATTCTCGATGAACTTACAACAGTCAAATTCCTTCTTTAGTGCCTCAAGCGAACCATCCTCTGATCCATTATCAGCCACATAGACGCGATAGTTGTTGTACCCAAGTTCGCGAATGGAGTTCAGACACTTCGCAGTATCTTCATAGCTATTCCAATTGAGTGTTACTATTCCCACGAGAGGGGAGTCAGATTCGGTAACAGAGTCCATTTGTCCCTTATCACAGCACGTTTGGGCGGTCAGTATTTACATTTCAGGGAAAGACCACCAGTCGCGTTACCATGGCCAAGATTTCTGGCTGTACGACGCTGTCGATCCGTAGACGAACGAAACCTTGCATGTGTGTCTGTTTCAAACGGCGACAAAACAGATGACGCGATGGTTCCTGGTTGAACTATATCGTCGCTATCAACTCAATAACGTAGTGTTTCTCGTCGATAATGCCGATTACCTCGGTTCGGTGCTGACCGAAGATATGTACTGACTTCAGACATTTCCATATGGAGATTGGAATGCCGCCGAGTATGTCTTATAGAAAACAAAAAAGGACACCCTTGTTTGCGATATTTTCAAGCCATGCCGAGCTAGAGAAAACTGACTCGAAGCTTTCGCCGTCCACCACAACTCACGCCAAACTTAACGTGATCACTCGTTGTTCATATATCAAAAAATAGGTCAAGTTTGACGTAATGCTATAACGAAGCGTAAAACGCAAATCGTCCACGGGCGAGAAACACAACGATGACTGAGTGGAGCCTTGAGCTCGTCGGATACTTCGACTTGGGATCGGCTACAGGGGCTGCCCCCACAAATGTATCAGAGTCTTTGGCCGAAAAAGATTGTCTGGAGACGGTATTCTGTAGGGATCACGGGGAGACGACTGTACCGGAATCGACGATTAGGCACGCGTTCCCGGGTGGCGCAACATTACCTAGATTAGCGAAGACAATTGAGTTTGTAACTTCCCGAATAAACACTCGGCTTTATATTGAACGCCTGTTCGATACGCTCGCTGCGAGAGCAACAAAAACCTGTGATTTCGATGGCGATATTCATTACCATCATACCCCAGGACACATCAAATCGCTTCGGACAGCAAACGCACAGGGAAAGACGACTACGATGGCTGGGGCGGTTGAGTATACGCACAACACGATTAAACGGCGAGAAGCAGAGTATCCCAAGCATGGTTTATCTTACGAAACTTCCCGAGAAAAACGGCGGATGGCGAACCGTCGGGAGATGACGCTTCGCGAAAGTGATCTGATACTCGCGATGTCGAACTTCGTTGCCGAGTCTTATATCGAAGCCGGACTTGACCCAGAGAAGATTGCAGTTGTTCCGCTTGGTGTAGATCTACAGCATTTTTCACCGAGAAACGTCGAACATGAGGGATTCAGAGCGGTGTTTGTCGGGAGTGTGAACGTTATGAAGGGCATTCCGTATCTACTGGATGCGTGGGAACAATCTCGACTCGCGAATAGTGCTGCCGAACTCAGGCTGTGCGGTCCTATTGAAGGCGCCATTAGACCTCTATTTGAAAATTGTCCAGATAATATTACCACTACGGGGTTCGTAGATCCCCTTCCAGAATATCAGAAAGCAGATGTTTTCGTCTTTCCGTCTCTGAGTGAGGGATTTGCGAAAGCGCCACTTGAAGCGATGAGTACAGGGACCCCCGTAATTGTCACTGAAAACTCGGGAACTCCAGACATTATCGAAGACGGACGAGAAGGGTTTGTGATCGAGATACGTGATTCGGACGCGCTAACCGAGAGACTTGAATATTGTAAAGCGCACCCAGAGAAGTTAGAAGAGATGGGGCGTGCAGCACGAGAAACCGCGGAACAATATCCTTGGCAACGCTATACGGAGGGTGTCATAGATGCGATTGATGACGTGGTGTGATGATTGATGGCCGGGGAACGATCTATATACCAGAAACTGTTCGCAGCTGGAGGGGCATCTATAGTCGGACAAATTACATCATTTGTAGGTGTTGTATTATATGCCAATTCAGTACCCTCTGATATTCTTGGTCAATACTTTCTCCTCATCAGTGTTGTTAGTGTCTCATCGTTTCTTGCAACGGCCGGGATCTCGACGAATGTAACACGAAGAGTTGGGAAACAGGAAGAGTCACGACAAGCTATTTCGGCAGGACTACTGTTGGCTTCACTGGTAGCAGCCTTTGTGATCATCGCACTGATAGGTGGTTCCGAAATAATTGAATCGTATCTAAACAGGAAACCGTTAGCACTGTACGTACTCATTTTCCCGACTACGCTGGCAGAATTCATGGGTGCTGTTCTCCGTGGAGAAGAAAAAGCTGATACCGTTGAGTTGGTCGATACGGGTCGGAGAATATTAATGTACGCAGGTGGTGTCATACTTGTCTCAACTGGACAACCCGCGTACGAGTCTTTCACGCTCGCCTATTTCGTGGGACGCACAAGTCAGTTAAGTTTATTGAAGCTGACCTCCCGGTACACGTTACAAGTCCCGTCGAGAACTACCACTTGGGAGTTCTTTCTCGAATCTCGATATTTATATTTCTCACGATTTACTGGCTTGGGCTTTGAGTGGATCGATACGCTCCTTATCGGTGCATTTCTATCCCCTGCGGCAGTTGCAGCATATGAAATCGTTTGGCGGTTCTCCGCGTTCTCGAACATAGGCACAAATACTACTGTTTCTGTATTTTTTCCCCGATTTGCAGCGCTTCAGAAAGAAGGAAATTTCGAGAAACTAACTCATTATGTAGAACGAGCCTATTTTTATGCACCAGTATTGATAATTCCTGTTTGCTTCGGAACACTAGTCGTTGGATCGGATTTACTCGGATTAGTCTACGGAGAAGAATACAGGTACGTAGGGAGTGTCCTGTTCGTGCTGTTCTTAGGGAGGTATTTGTATAGCTTAAGTAGAATCTCCAGCTCGGTACTCTATTCGGGTGGTGATGATATATACACCTCGACGATCGACGGTATTTCTGTCGTCATTAATGCGGTAGGTAACCTTCTAATGATTCCAACTTTTGGAATCATCGGTGCAGCAGTCGCGACATCACTCGCGTACGGAGTTAACAGTCTTGGAAAAGGTATTCGGATGAATCAGAACCATACATTGAGATTCCCAATTCGACGAACACTTCGCGCGGTGGGGGGTGCCGTGATTATGACGCTGATCGTATCACAAATTGGATTTGAAGATTCACTCGTTACTCTCGTCGCGCGAATACTTGTTGGGGGGGCCGTTTTTACAGGGGTTATCCTACTACTTGATGTGGAGACCAGACGTGATATCAGACGAATAATCTTAGGCTAATAGCGGTCCAGAATCTCGCCACAGGTCACGAACTCCGCTTGTCCATCGGCATAGTTGACGATTCGTTCTAAGGTTCTTATTCCGGTATCAGATAACTCTGGTGCATGTGTCGAGATGCAGAAAACACCTTCGTAGTTCTTGATATAGTCGAACGCCTGCTGTAACCAAGAGAAAGAAGTTTCATCTCCCAATCGGTGGCAATAAATCTCGCGATGAGTCCCATAGTCAAGCGGAATTGGGTAGCGGTACTCATGACGATAGTAGAGATAGAAAAGAACCATTCGCGAATACGTCCAGAACCACTTCTGCGTTAACTGGACCTCTCGGGGTTTCGGCCCATACTCACGCACAATGTTCATATCTGTATTGCTAACGGCTTGAACCCCTCGTGACGATAGCTGGGCATGAGGTGGTACAAATATATCAATATCAGTTTCGAACACTTCCTCAAGATGGCGCTTCCCCCGTTCAAGTCGATTAGTGAGTGAAGGACCGGCTACGAATTCAGGTTTGCCTCTATAGACACCGTGATCGTATCCGTGTTGTACAATTGCAATCCGGTTCTTCGAATCTTGTCGCCACAAAAAATCGATGAGGTCGTTGTTCTCACCGAGGAAACGATGTTCGGTAGCAGTAGAGGGAATTTCCGGTAAGACATCCGCACGAGGTGCGACCCGGGGGACACAAGCCAGGGTTATAGGAACGCGATCCCAGATGTTTCGATAAGTACTCTTGAGAGTCTGAGGGGAAGAATAATAACAAGTATCGTCATCCCGAATTGCGAAGAGCATTCAATAAATCAAGAGTTGCGAGAAAACCTTTAATGTAGTGTTCTCGTATTATAGTAGTGATTAGAAATAGTTACACACTTTAGGGATAGAGAGTTGGTCGAGGGCGGTATCGATCGCGGACGTCAACTCGTCGAGTGAGTCAAAGAAGCGGTTGCTAAGCGATGCTTGAAGCTGTCTCCAGCACTCCTCGACCGGATTCAGCTCTGGCGAGTACGATGGAAGCGTGACGAAGGCAAGGTCGTCACGGTCCGCCAGGTCCGTGACGGCCGATGCCTGAAAATACGGCGCTCCATCGAGCACGACAATCAAGTTATCTTCGAACTCTTTGCATAATGCTAAAATGAAATGTTTTGCGTGTTCGGCGGTGACGTACTCGGTGAATCGGGAGAAAAAGCGATCACCGTCCTCGGTGATCGCGCCCAGTAAACACGTCCAGTCGCGCTGGCCAGAGAGTTTCACGGAGGGCCGCGTGCCGCGCGGAAACCACGCCGCACGCGGCTCAACTTGGACAGATTTCTTGGTTTGGTCGATACAGACTACGGTGGCGTCCATTTCCCGCCGCTTTTTTGAGCTCGTCGTGAAATTCTTCTTGTTCGTCTTCGTCAGCTTCGGCAGCTGTGCGGCGGGGTTTCTGATAGCTCAATCCCGCTTCTTTGAGCAACCGGCGGCAACTCGGGATTGAGTATTCGACGCCGTATGTTTCTTCGAGAAATTCTTGGACGAGCGCCGGCGTCCACGCCGGCGCGTCGATACCAACCTCAGCAGGTGGTTCCTGGACACTTGCTTCGAATTGTTCTTGCTGTGTCTCTGAGAGTTTTCGATTTCTCCCAGTTCGTTTACTATCAGAAACGGCTTGCTCAAGCGACTCGTCGGTGTCAAGCCGCTTGAGCCAGCTGTAGATTGTTCGCCGCTGAACGTCGTACCACTCGGCTAGCTCAGTCTGCGTCACACCGTTCTTGTACGCGATCGCAGCTAAGAGGCGTTGTGTCGGCTTCTTTTCGTCCACGTTGTCGAGGGCGTCTTGCAATTCCTCGACGGAGATCTCGTCGAGATGATTCACTACCTACTGCAACAGTCTCTGAGCAAAAAGTTCTAACGGTTACTATAGACGCAGTGGGTCCCAGTGAACTGTTAAATGTATCACAAGCCCAGTTCGGATGTTGAAAACATAGGACGAGTTATTTATTCCCATTAAATAAAAATGAATGGTATAATTTTATATATAATAAGAGTGGATTTTAGTTATTGCGAAATCAAATTGGTCATTTAATCGGCCCTGTGTCATTCCAGTGGATATTTTTCTCTTGATATTGTGCTCAGGATTGGATTCTAAGCGTATAAAGGAACGTGGTTCGGCGATTCCAGCCGACAAATCCGTGTCCAGCTGGATCGCTCACTGCCTGTGTAGGGCTGGCACCATAGCTCTTTTGAGCGACCGATGCACTTGGTTTAATGGAGTAGCTCAGCTACTGAGGAAGCAGAAGAATAGAATAGGTCCATTCGCTTTGCTATCATTTTTAGAGTCATACTACCCACCTAAAGTCGGATTCAATAAAGGAACTTGGACAGACATCACTATAGATAGCCTAATGCTTCTAACTGTTCCTTCGCATGAGCTTCATCTATCCGGTTGGTCTCAACCGGTTTCTCCTTGGTTATTGTTCTGCGAGGGGTTTGGCGGTCTAATTCAAACCAAGGTACCAGACACAGAGCCTCTGTCTTTGGGAAATATGAACGAGTTAAACCATGTGACCAGCTTGGACCCATGAACAGACAGGGAGACTCGCCTAGTAATTCTCCGTGATCAGCAGAAATCACTGTCTTTCCTTCAATCTCGCTTAATGAGGGGATTTCCTGAAAGACCTTACGAAGATTTTGTCGATATGCAGTTTTGGCCTCTTCAGGACTCACTACTCCACGTTCAACTAAGTTATAGAAACGATCCCGATCACCCTGAGTACCACGCATATCAAATCCTGATTGTAGTTTATCAAGCTGTTCTATCATTTCTCCGATGGGAGGCATGTGAGGCTGCATGTAATGCACTAGGAGACGTTTATTGGGGAATTTACGGTGTGCTCGTATTGCGGCATCAGTTACATGTTCGGGAAGGACAGTCCCTATGTCGTCATCAAAGTTGTCTCGAATTGGCTCGTCAATGACAGCATGGAAGACGTCAGAATCGATGTTATGGACATGTGGATTTGCAGTCACATATACTGTGTCGTGTAGCTCCCGACCAAAGACATTCTGGCTCAAGAACTCCGCGCTGTCCCGTCCTTGAGAAACAGTCCGTTTGAGTTTCCCAGCGAACGGGTTTTCTCGTGCAAATTCGTCGTATCGGCAAGCGTCAAATAGTATCAGGTTATCCCAATCTTCAGTCATAATATCAATTCCTCGGCCGTAGGAACGCTCAAACTTCCGTGTGCACAGAGTAGCTGGGTGAACCATTCGAACACTGAAGTCAAAAAGATATTCGTAGCCAGTAAAAAGGAGACTATGCATTCCATCAGACCGGTATTTCCGAATGGCTTTTCTGAATGTTTGAATCATAACGGAATTCAAAATCAGTCCCACTTAGATTTTTCGAATTGAGTTAGCCAAAACCTACTAAAACACAAATATGAACTTTAATTCTAGTACATGAATGGGGGTTAGTCGTATCACGCAACAGTTATTAGATTCGTAGACATTGTTCCACGGAATGACGCAAATACATGGTGTTGAACTCAGAGAGCTACGAGTGAATGCTGACGAGCGAGGTCATCTCGTTGAAACGTATCGGAAAGATTGGGCAGAATACAATATCGATCCGGCGATGTCGTATTATTCAATGACATATCCAGGCATCATCCGAGCGTGGCATCGTCATCTTGAAGGTCAAATTGACCATTTTGTGTGTCCACAGGGACGAATCAAGGTCGGAATATATGATGATCGTGAAGACTCGCCGACACAAAGTGAACTGAACACGTTTACCGTCGGGGAGCATAACCAGAAACTCATTCGTATTCCCGGGGACTGCTGGCACGGATTCAAAGCAATAGGGGACAAACCATCTATATTAATTAACTACCCAACAAATCTCTACGACTACGAAAACCCGGATGAAGAACGGCTTCCCTACGATACAGACCAAATACCTTTAGACTGGGGAGACCCTCCTCATGAGTAGAGAATGAAAGGTGTCCTATTGTCTGGCGGAACCGGATCAAGACTCCGTCCTATCACCCACACCGGCCCGAAACAGCTTGTCCCCGTCGCGAACAAGCCGGTGATAGAATACGCGATTGAGGACCTCAAAGAAGCAGGGATCACCGATATCGGCGTTGTTCTCGGAAACAAGGGTCGCGAAGAGATCCAGGAAATTCTCGGAGATGGTTCAAAGTTCAATGTTGATATCACCTACATCATCCAAGGTAATCCTCTCGGGCTCGCACACGCGGCTGGCTGTGCCCGTGATTTCATCGGTGACGACGATTTCGTGATGTATCTCGGTGACAACATACTCAAGGAGGGGATCACAGACCTAGTTGAGAGCTTTCGAGCAAATGATCACGGGGCCGGCATTGCACTGCAAGAAGTCGACAATCCACAGCAGTTCGGAATTGCAGATATCAACGAAAGTGGAAGCGTCAAGGGATTGGTCGAGAAACCGGAAGACCCCCCGACTAATCTCGCCCTCATCGGGATGTACGTCTTTTCGCCGGCAGTCTTCGATGTAATCGACGATCTAGAACCCTCCTGGCGCGGCGAACTTGAAATCACCGACGCGATCCAGCAACTCCTCGACAATGGCCAAGCGATCGACTCACACCTCGTGACTGGGTGGTGGAAAGACACCGGAAAACCCGAAGACATCCTCGAAGCGAATCGCTTGGTCCTCGAAGACGGGCAACGAGCTATCGAGGGTGAGGTCGGAGACAATGCGGAGATTGACGGTCGTGTAAAACTCGCTGAGTCGGCAGCGATCGAAAGTGGTGCCGTCGTCCGTGGGCCCGTCTCCATAGCCGAGGGAACAAGGGTAAAAAGTGGCACGTACATTGGTCCCTACACCTCCATCGGACCAAGCTGCACGTTAGAGAACATCCACATCGAGAACACGGTCGTCATTGGAGATTCCACGATTACGGCGTCTGGACGCATAGTCGATAGTCTCCTCGGACAGGGCGCGAACGTAGAGAGTTCAGACGATCTCTTGCCCAAGGGGCGGCGCCTTGTGGTCGGCGAAAACTCCCAACTCAAACTCTAACGATGCGAATCATCACGCACACCTGTCCCGTCTGTGGTACCGTTGTCGCAGCCAACGAACTCGAATCCAACCGCGTCATGAAGTGCCCGGGGCTCAATTGTGAGGAAGTCCTTCGATTTGGCGACCTCTCTGAAGAAGCCCGAGAGCACTTCATCAAAACCCAAGAGCAGTACCAGATCTAAACCGAACCTCGAAGATTTAGAGTGTGTCAGAGATCGCCGACAGTTCATCTTTCACTATCGGCTGCGGTCGTCCGAGTTCTTCAGCCACCTTCTCCACCGATAGACACGTATTCTTCGGCCGTGTCGCCGCTCGATTGACATCTTCCATCAATCCTTCTTGGAGAAGGTCAGATCCATAGCCGAGTTCGTCGATCAACAGTGACGCGAACCGATACGGGGTGAGACACGACCGGGCAGCCACGTGGAAGCTACCATTGGATCCGGATTCAATGAGATTGTGGATCGTCTTAGCAGCTTGGCCAGCACGCGTTGGCGAAACCCACTGGTCAGTGAATGCTGGCGTCTCTGAACCAGATTCGATGCGATCACGGACCCATGCAGGAAATCCGACTAACAATCCTGTGTCGCCGTGGAGACCGTAGACAAACGAGAAGCGGGTAAGGAGAAAGTCATCGAGTTCATTTTGGACGAGTCGTTCGCCCAGAAGTTTCGTCTCACCGTATCGTTGCAGCGGGTTCGTGGGATCCGCCTCGGCGTAGGGCTCGTCATGCTCCCCATCGAAGACGTAGTCCGTCGACGTATGGACGAACCGAACGGGGCGGTCGGCACAGGCACACGCGAGGCGACCCGGGGCCTCCCCATTGATCTGGCGGGCAGCCGCTGGATTCGATTCACAACTGTCGACATCCGTCATCGCAGCACAATTGACCACTACATCGGGTCCAAATCGATCTAATAGCGTAGGAAAGGACGACGCGTTCCGTAGATCGAACTTGACGAGCGGGATGTCAAAAGAAGGTCTCGTCGAATGGTACGACCCGTAGACATCCCAGCCCCTCCGTAAACCTACCGAAACGACGTTACTGCCGAGGAGACCATTCGCACCGACAACGAGGAGGCGCATGCGTAGAACATTCCGACAGTAATGTAAATATGTGACGCTAAGGAATATTAGGTATGCAGATTCTGGTCACCGGCGGAGCAGGGTTTATTGGTTCGAATTTCGTTCGGTATCTACTCGATACGTACGAGTCTGTCGAAGTCGTTGTTCTCGACGCCCTGACATACGCGGGAAGTCGTGATAATCTTAAGGGTGTTATCGGCGATTCACGGCACGAATTCGTCAAAGGAGATATCCGTGACAGAGAGTTAGTGTTCGACCTAATCGAAGACGTTGACGCTGTCGTCAATTTCGCGGCGGAGAGCCACGTGGATCGGTCGATTGACAGTGCCAGATCGTTCGTTGATACGAACGTCAAGGGCACCCAGACACTTCTCGAAGCGAGCCGTAAGTCAGATGTTGATCGATTCCTGCAGGTTTCGACCGATGAAGTATACGGTGAGGTTCTGAGTGGGACCTGCAGTGAAGAATCACGATTGAATCCCCGAAACCCATATGCAGCATCGAAAGCAGATGCCGACTTACTCGCGCTGAGCTACGAGACGACGCACAACCTCCCGGTCCTCATTACACGGACGTGCAACAACTTCGGTCCCCGACAACACCCCGAGAAACTCATCCCGAAATTCATCAAACGAGCAGCTGCTGGCGAGGAGTTGCCTGTCTACGGCGACGGCTCGAATGTTCGAGAATGGATCTACGCCGAAGACAACTGTCGGGCGATCGATCTCGCGCTGCGTGAGGGAGAGATAGGCGAAATATACAATATTGGCTCAGGGGAAGAGAGAACGAACCTGGAGGTCGCAGAAGAGATCCTCGGCGCTGTCGGTGGCTCAAAAGAGCAGATAACCTTCGTCGAAGACCGGCCAGGACATGATCAGCGGTACGCACTAGATTCTGAGAAGATCAGAAAACTCGGCTGGGAGTCAGAGTGGACGTTCGAAGAGGGACTAGCTAAAACGGTCGAGAGCTATCTTTAATATAAGCGTATCAATCTCGATTCTGTTCAGATCTATGAGTACGAACGTGAGGCGTGGGGAAATCGGTCACTCATCGAAACCTGGTTCGGCCTGTTCAAATACCGACCAGACAGTTCTGGCACTATTTCCATACAACAGTTCCACTGACTCGGCACTGTCTAGTTCTGCACCTCCTCGATCGGCGTCTTTCCGTCGAGAGCTTGGTGCGGTCGCTGGCGGTTGTAGTAGTGCATGAATTGCTCAAGCCATTCGCGTGCGCTCGACCGACTGCCCACC
>Ga0207718_100329_pt1 | contig 48704 bp, 50 predicted proteins | sample A23M2SouthBayCA_FD_187749 | JGI IMG/M metagenome (GOLD analysis project Ga0207718, IMG submission 187749) | Aerobic enrichment media microbial communities from Eden Landing Ponds, California, USA - A23 M2 (SPAdes) | ecosystem: Environmental > Aquatic > Marine > Unclassified | place: Emeryville...
GACCAGCTCGGCATGTTCAAAGAGCAGTTCCGCCCGATGGTGTGGATCATGCTCGTCAACATCCCCGTGTTCCTGTGGATCTACTACATGGTCCAGACGCCCGCGATGACGACGCCCCCCGGCGTCAACCACGTGATGATCCTGCCGCTCTTCGGCGAGATCGCCACCTGGAGCCAGCGTATCGGCCCGATGTGGGCGTGGATCATCTGGTATTTCGTCTGCTCGATGAGCTTCTCTCAGATCGTCCGCAAGGCCCTGGACGTCCAGACGACCCCCGACACGTCCGGGTCCGCCTCGGCGTCCTGACTACACTCGCCGCCTCCAGGACGACGTCAGACTCGCCGCCTCCGGGTACGGCGTCTCGGTGAGTCCAGGCCCGTTTTCCCGTTATCCACTGCCAGAGGACGGCCTCTACACGGCGACAGTTCCCTGATTCAGGAGACGAGTTCGAGAGGAAAATCTCGATTCGGTCCGCGACCTCAGTTCCCAAGCGCGTCGCTCGTCGCCGCGAGTCCTGCCTCGACGTCGACATCCGCGTCCTGGGCCGAGAGCGCGTCACCCAGCGCGGCCATGAGGAAACTCACGTTCTTCGGCGTGGCAGAGTGGCCCATACAGCCGATCCGCCAGATCTCGCCCGAGAGGTCACCGAGGCCGCTGGCGATCTCCAGGTCGTACTCGTCGAGCAGGTGGTCGATGACGGCAGCGTCGTCGACGCCGTCGGGGACGCGCACGGCGTTGAGACTGGGGAGCCAGTAGTCGTCGGCAGCGTTCATCTCCAGGCCCATCGCCTCCAGACCGGTCTTGAGCGCACCCGCGACGTCGAGATGGCGCTCCCAGCGACTCTCGATGCCCTCCTCGGCGACGAGGCGCAGCGCCTCGCGCAGCGCGTAGACGTTCGTGATCGGCGCGGTGTGATGGTAGGCGCGTTCCTCGCCCCAGTATCCCTCAAGCAGGGAGAGGTCGAGATACCACGACCGGGCCTCGGTCTCCCGGGAGAGGACCTTGTCCATGGCGCGGTCGTTGAGCGTGAGCGGACTCGCGCCGGGCGGGCAGGAGAGACACTTCTGTGGCCCCGAGTAGGCGACGTCGATGTCCCACTCGTCGACCCGTAACTCGACGCCGCCCAGCGAGGTGACACAGTCGGCGATAACGTAGGCGTCGTGGTCGTGGGCGATACTCGTCAGTTCCGGCACCTGGGGCTGGCGGACACCCGTACTCGTCTCGGCGTGGACGAAGCCGAAGACGTCGGGCTGGTGTTCGTCGAAGGCGTCCTGGACGGCCGCGGGGTCGAGCGGTTCGCCCCAGGGTGCGTCGACGTGGACGACCTCGCCGCCGGCCCGGCGGGCCATGCTCTCCATCCGTCCGCCGAAGTAGCCGTTCGTCGGGATGAGCATCGTGTCACCGGGTTCGACCACGTTCCCGATGGCCGCCTCCATCGAGGCCGACCCTGTCCCCGAGACGGGGATCGTCCACTGGTTTTCCGTCCGGAACGTGTAGCGCAACAGGTCCTGCACCTCGTCCATGATCTCGACGAACGAGGGGTCCAGATGACCGACGAGCGGCGTGCTCATCGCCCGGAGGACCCGGGGGTGAACGTCACTCGGTCCGGGCCCCATCAGCGTTCGGTCCGGTGGTGTCAACTCGCCGACGTTCGGCGCGTCTGTCATACGCCTCGATACCCCGGATGCGGCAAAAAGACCACGAAACGCGGTCGCCGGCACAATCCCCGGTGACCGCCGGGGCGAACCGCTACCGCGCCTTTTAAGCGAGCGAGTCCGTTACACTCGGCGATGGCAGAACCGCGCGTCCCTGGCGGTGACGACGACATCGAACTCCCGTGTGGGGAGACGGTCACCGTCCACGACCTGGACCTGGGGTTGCGCGATTTCGTGTGTGACTGTGGCGGGACTCACGCGGTCGTGATGGACGTCCACCCGCTGGGACGGTTCGTCCCGGAGTTCCTCGCCGACGTGCTCCGCGAGACGGTCGAGACCGCCGACGAGTTCGAGGAGTTCACGACCGCCCACGTCATGGGGATCGTCCGCGAGGAGTTCCCCGAGAAGACCGTCAGCGACGACGTCTCCGAGGACGGTTCCGTGGGCTACTCGCTGGTCTGGCTGACCGACTTCGACTCCCGGCGACTCCACGAGGTCGTCGTCGAGTTACTCGTCGAGTTGATGGACCACGCGGTCGGCCACGCCGAGGACGAAGACGCCAAAACCGAGTTCGACCGCTTTCTCGACCAGTTCGACGTCGAGGAGTTCGTCGAGCAGTACCGCGCCGAACGCGACCTCGAATCCGAGCACGATAGCGCGCTGTGAAGCGGTCGAGTGACCTGTCGACGTCCCCGCGTGAGACCCCCTCGAAAGGGATAAGTGACTCACGAGATCCGATCCTCTCGTCGATGGACAATCCAGACCGGAGACAGTTTCTCAGGGTAGGTGGACTCGGGGTCGTATCAGCTCTCGCCGGGTGTGGCAGTCTCACCGGCGGCGGTGACGATTCGATACAGGACAGCGACGGCGACGGCGTTATCGACAGCGAGGACTACGCGCCACGTGATCCGGACGTCCAGCGCGAAGCACAGGTCAAAGGCGACGACGAGACCCCCACGCCGGCCGAGACCGAGACGCCGGAACCGGACGACGAACCGGAAGAGAGCGGATTCGTCGCCCGAGAGGCTCTGATCAGTCACTGGCCCTTCGAATCGGGGCTGGCGGACGTGGCCGGCGACAACGACGTCACGGCCGACCTGGGGGACCCATCGTTCGGAACGTTCGACGAGCGACCCGCCGTCGCGCTCGACGGTGACGTCGGCCTGATGATAGACGAGGGTGAGAACGCGGAGCTGAGCATCGCCGCGCCCGACAGCGGCGGGTCCACCGTCACCGGCTGGGTCTACTTCGACCGGGAGACCGGCGGACGGCCCAACGAAGGCGAGGCTATCCACCACCTGCTCCGCAACGACGACGAGTACAACTTCGTTGCCGTCCCTGCGGGGTCGGGAGACAACGTCGAATTCCGGTTCTACACCGGCGGATACGATACGGGCGAGCGGACGAGCGGCGAACTCGTCGTCACCACCCGCGAGTGGCACCACTTCGTCCTCGCCTTCGAACCCGAGAGCTACCTGACGTTCCACGTCGACGGCGAACGGGTCTTCCACGACGACGACATGGACGGCTCCAACGACACTCAGACCGCGTACTGGTCGCACGAGACTATCGGGAGCTGGTACGGGACCGGGGATCCGACCTGGTACGACCTGCTGGTCGGAAAACTGGCGGACCTGCGGATCTACGACACCGCCCTGACCGACGAACAGGCCGCGCAGGTGTACGCGAACACCAGCTAGGTTGTATCTGCTCGAGGGCGAGGAGAACGTACGCTCGATGTCACCAGCCCAGAGTCCCTGGTGTCGCACGACACTATCGACGTCGATACCAGTGAGTGGATTGGATCGTAAGACACTTGATGATCTATATAATCTCCGCGCCCTCTTGCGATTTTTCGAGATCACCCGTCTGACGGCTGTCTGACGCCGTTTAATGAGGGATCGGGCCTAGAGTGTAGGTATGCGCATACGTCGGCGCGAGTTCGAGCGCATCCGGTCCGTGCTGCGAGAAGCCGACGCTGAAGAGCCGATGACAGCCCGCGAGATCCTCGACGTACTCGAAGACCACGGCGAGGAGTTCGACAGCGCACACCGGGTCGCCACCGTCCTGGGTCGCCACGCACAGTCGGGCGAAGTCGAAGTCATCCGGGAACAACCCTACCGCTATCGGTTCGACGACGAAAATCACTAGCTCCGTCGAAGACCCTGTCGGCCGTCGCGCTCGCGGCCGCTAGATACGGTTCGCGAGTCGATTCCGTCGCTGTTTTATCACACCGCCGTTTCTCCGTCGGCAGGACTACCCTCTCCCAGCCCGGTCACGGCGACCACGAGACGGTTCGGTCGTCGCTCGTCGTCACGAACTGGCACCCCGCTACCCCGGGTGGTACTCCACCCACCGAGCGTTACGATTTTCGAAATTCGGGTTCGATGTTCGTATTCTTTCGCCGGGCTTATTACGATGTACGGACTCGGGCCGAGTAATGACGGACAACGAGGACCGGACGATACTCCTGATCGGGAGCGGCCCGATCAAGATCGGACAGGCAGCCGAGTTCGACTACTCCGGCGCGCAGGCCTGCCGGGCGCTCCAGGAGGAAGGGGCCCGGGTCGTGCTGGTGAACTCGAACCCTGCGACTATCATGACCGACCCGGAGATGGCCGACGCGGTCTACATCGAGCCTATCACGACCGAAGCCATCTCGGAGATAATCCGGCAGGAAAACCCCGACGGCGTGATCGCGGGGCTGGGCGGTCAGACCGGACTGAACGTCACGGCCGAACTTGCCGAGGAGGGCGTCCTGGAGGAGTACGACGTCGACGTGATGGGGACGCCCCTCGATACGATCTACGCGACCGAGGACCGCGAGCAGTTCCGCCAGCGCATGGAGTCCATCGGCGAACCGGTCCCGTCCTCGACGACGATCGACAGCATGGACGACGTGGAGGACGCGGTCGCCGACGTCGGCGGTCTCCCAGTTATCATGCGGACGACCTACACGCTCGGGGGTGCGGGGTCGGGCGTCATCGGCGAGATGGACGAGCTCAAAGAGGCCGTCCGGCGTGGCCTGCGCCTCTCGCGTGACGACCGCGTCATGATCACGGAGTCCATCGACGGCTGGATCGAACTGGAGTACGAGGTGATGCGGGACGCCGACGACTCCTGTATCATCATCTGTAACATGGAGAACCTCGACCCGATGGGCATCCACACGGGCGAGTCCACGGTCGTGACGCCCTCGCAGGTCATCCCAGACGACGGCCACCAGGAGATGCGCGACACCGCGCTGAAGGTGATCCGCAACCTCGGGATCCAGGGTGGGTGTAACATCCAGTTCGCCTGGCGCGACGACGGCACCCCCGGCGGCGAGTACCGCGTCGTCGAAGTCAACCCGCGCGTCTCCCGTTCCTCGGCACTGGCCTCGAAGGCGACCGGCTACCCCATCGCCCGCGTGACGGCGAAGGTCGCACTCGGCAAGCGCCTCCACGAGATCGAAAACGAGATCACCGGCGAGACGACAGCGGCTTTCGAACCCGCCATCGACTACGTCGTGACGAAGGTGCCACGCTGGCCCAAGGACAAGTTCACCGACGTCGACTTCGAGATTGGCCCGGCGATGAAGTCCACCGGGGAAGCGATGTCCATCGGGCGCACGTTCGAGGAGTCACTGCTGAAGGCGCTGCGCTCCTCGGAGTACGATCCGGCAGTGGACTTCGCCGAGGTGTTCAACGACGAACTCGAAGACTACTACCTCGAACGGGCCTCACCTGACCGGCCCTACGCCATCTTCGAGGCGTTCGACCGGGGCTACTCGGTCGAAGAACTGCGCGAACTCACCGAGATCCGCGAGTGGTACCTCGAACGCTTCGAGCGCATCGTCGAGGCCGCCCGCGCCGCGGGGGAGGGAGAGTTCCAGGCCGCGGCCGACGTCGGCTTCACCGACCACGAGATCTCGGCGCTGACGGGCAGTGACTTCGAGGACACCCACGCCTCCTGGATCCCGGCCGTCGACGACGCGGCCGCGGACGGCGGCGAACTGGCCGACCCCGACGCCAGCGAGGCAGCGGACACAGCGGAGGCGGCAGAGACGACCCGATCAGAAGCGAGTACGGCCGGCACGGAGACGGTCAGCGACGTCTCGGTCGACGAGGTCGACGCACAGACCTCCGACCGCGATTTCAAACTCGTCGACACCTGTGCCGGCGAGTTCCGCGCGACGACGCCGTACTACTACTCGGCGCGTGACCCCATCTCGGGGCTCGGGCGCAACGAGGTCCAGGTCGACCGCGAGGCCGAGTCGGTCGTCGTCGTCGGCGGCGGCCCGATCCGCATCGGCCAGGGTGTCGAGTTCGACTACTGTTCGGTCCACGCGGTGCGCGCGATGGAGGAACTGGGCATCGACGTCCACGTCGTCAACAACAACCCCGAGACGGTGTCGACGGACTACGACACCTCCGACGGCCTGTTCTTCGAGCCCATCACGGCCGAGGAGGTCGCGGACGTGGTCGAGGAGACCGGCGCCGACGGTGTGATGGTCCAGTTCGGCGGGCAAACGTCGGTGGACATCGGCCACCCGCTCGAAGCGGAGATCGAACGCCGCGGGCTCGACTGCGAGATCATGGGCACGTCCGTCGACGCGATGGACCTGGCGGAGGACCGCGACCGCTTCAACCGGCTGATGGACGACCTGGGCATCGCCCAGCCAGAGGGCGGGTCGGCGACGAGCGAACGCGAAGCGCTGGACCTGGCCCACGAGATCGGCTATCCGGTACTCGTCCGGCCGTCCTACGTGCTCGGCGGGCGCGCGATGGACATCGTCTACAGCGACGAGGACCTCAAGGAGTACATCGAGGAAGCGGTCCGCGTGAGCCCGGACAAGCCGATCCTCGTCGACGAGTTCCTCGAAGACGCGGTCGAACTCGACGTCGACGCCGTCTCGGACGGCGAGGACGTTCTCATCGGCGGCATCATGGAACACGTCGAATCGGCAGGGGTCCACTCCGGCGACTCGGCCTGTATGATCCCGCCGCGCTCGCTCGGCCGTGACGTCAACCGCAAAGTCAGGGAAGTAGCCGAGGACATCGCACGCGCACTCGATACGGTCGGGCTGTTGAACGTCCAGCTGGCCGTGCGCGACGGCGAGGTGTACGTCCTAGAGGCGAACCCGCGCTCCTCGCGGACGGTGCCCTACGTCTCGAAGGCGACCGGCGTCCCCATCGCCAAACTCGCGGCGAAGGTCATGGCCGGCGAGAAACTCGCGGACCTGGACGTCGACGAGCAGGTGCCCGAGCAGGTCTCGATCAAGGAGGTCGTCCTGCCGTTCGACCGCCTGCCGGGGTCGGACCCGCGGCTGGGCCCGGAGATGAAATCCACCGGCGAAGTCATGGGCACCGCAGACACCTTCGGCAAGGCCTACCAGAAGGCCCAGATGTCGGTCGGCAAGGCCATCCCGCTGGAGGGGACGGCCGTGGTCGACCTCTCGGAGAGCGAGTTCCCCGGCGCCGACACCGAGGCCGGCGAGGAACTCGTCGCGGGATACGCCGAGTACTTCGACCTCGTCGACTTCGAGAGTACGGAAAAATTCGTCGAGGCCATCCAGGAGGGCGAGGTCGACATCATCGTCTCGCGCCAGCGCGAGCCCCTGGAGACCGCCGTCGAGGAAGAAGTGACGTACTTCTCGACGCTACCGAGTGCGAAGGCCGCCCTCGAAGCCATCGAAGCCGCCGACGAACCGCTCGACGTCGCGCCCGTCGGCAGCCGCCGCAAGCGCGACGAGTACTGGGGCCAGCCCAAGGGGAACTGACGCCGACTACTGCGTAGACGCGTTTCGTTCGCTTCGTCGTTTTTCGGGATTCCGGCACTGTCGGCTCGACCCTGGAGCGCCGGGTACTGTACTAGGACGGTTAAACAGCCGTAGGAATATTAGAAGAGACCTGATAACCCGGGCGTCGGAACGCCCGCTCGATGGCAGACGACAGCAGGTCCGACCCGCCGGACAGGGGGTACCGATGACCGACCAGCGGGTATTGGACCGTGCGATGACGCTGGCGGAGATGGCCCCCCACCGGTCGGTGACAGTCGGCGTCCTGGCTGACCAGGAGGGCGTTTTTCCCGACGGACGACTCCACGACCCGCCCGTGACGTATCTGGAGAACACCGAGGCACCGGCATACGCGCTGACCAATCGGAAGCGAGGGGTCGGACTCGGGACGAAGCGCAACACGACCACGCCGGCCGACGACCGGGGGACCGTGGTCCTCGTCACCGGTCGTCGGACGCTCTGTCTCGTCGGGCAAGCGACCGACGACGAACTGATCGAGATACCGCACGAGTCGGTCGCCGAAGTGTCCACGCATCGAGGCCTGTTAGCGCACCGGTTCGTCCTGCGGACGCCGCGACGTGGGTATCACTGCTGGGTCCCCCGGGGGACGGAACGCTCGTTGCTCGAATCGGCCGCTGAGTTCGTTCGCGACCGCGTCGGCGAGACGCCCGAGGAGATGACCGTCGACGACGGCGCGAACCGCCTCACCTATCGCGGCCAACCGGTCTCGCCCGAGAACCATCCCGGAGTCTCGACGGGGTCCGCCCAGGACGATCCAGAGACGACGTGACAGTCCGAGGGCCCCGATGACCGCGACCGACGGCAGCGCTGAGTCTACGGGAGACCGAACGGGAACAGAAACCCAGTACCGACACAGTCGACGAGTGGTGACTGGAACGCGCTACCACACGGTTTCGCCGAGGGACGTAGCTATTTGAGGGGCCGGTGAGATTGGGTCCCTATGGACGACATCTTCGTCGCTCGTCTGATGAACTCGGATCTGCAAACGGTGGGACCGGACACGCTCGTCGAGGAGGCAGCACGCCAGATGCAAGAACATGGTGTGGGGTCGCTGGTCGTCGTCGACGACGAGGGGCGACTCCTCGGCATCCTGACGACGACTGATTTCGTCGACATCGTCGCCCGGAGCAAGCCGAAAGCCAAGACGACCGTCGAACGCTACATGACGACCGACGTCGTCACGACGGACGCACAGACGACGATCCAGGAGGCCGCCGACGTGATGCTCGAGCACGGCTTTCACCACCTCCCGGTCGTCGACGACGAGGACGGCGTCATCGGGATGATCTCGACGACCGACCTCGCGGCGTACCTCTCGACCGTCCAGACGCCCTCTCCCGCCTGACCGAGATCGGCTTGCGAGGGTATCGGACGACCCCCGTCCTCCCGGAGTTGCTGGACGAACCCGGCCGTCCCCGGGAACACCGAACGGCCCCGCTGTCCAGGGTTACCGTTCCAGTTTCGTCGAACAGCGCCCGCAGTAGTCGAAGTCGGTCTCGTTTCGTGCCTCGCAGGCCGGACAGACCCGATAGAGCGTCCCGTCCTCGTAGGCGACAGACCGGCGGGACTCGCCTGCCGTCTCGGGCGGGACGCGGTAGCCGAGCTGTTCGAGTTTGGACGGGTCGGGTTCGTGACGGCCGACGCGTGTGTGTGGGTCGAGTGTCAGCTCCTCGACTAGTCCCGGACTGACACGCCGTGCGAGGACGAACAGTACGACACTCCCCGCCAGGAGCCCCAGTTCGACGACGACGGGACCCCCGAGCGAGTCCGACCCGATAACGAGGTGCCCCCTGAACGCCACCACCAGCACCAGTACGGCCCCTGCCACGGAGAGCAACACACTCACTGTTTCGAGCAGCGCAGTCCACGTCGACCGTCGCATTCTCCCGGTGGTTGCACCCGCCCCCATATCAAAGCATCTCTCGTCTGACCGGTTCAGGTCGGTGTGAAGTCACTATCCGGACGGTCAGAACGCAGGTCAGTGGGAAATCGCTACTCGGACGCACTATCGAGACGACGTGGAACCAAAAGGCGGGATCAGGGTGAGTTAGGGTGGGGTCGGGGTCGGGATGGACGCAGCGCGGTGGTCGGCCGGCCCGCCTGCCCGGCCGCATCCGTGTGTGCCACGTCCGGTGTTACCGAGGGGCGCAGTGACAATAAATCCTGTGCACGAAATACAACGACGAGTTGATAGAATTTCGCAGAATGGCCGGCCGTCGATTCAGCGTTCTTCGGCGAGCGCGAGCACGTCGTCGAAGAACGTCAGCGAGTCGTGAGGGCCGGGGTTGGCTTCGGGATGGTACTGGCGCGTGATGATGCCGAGGTCGTCGTTTTCGAGTCCTTCGGGTGTCTCGTCGTTGACGTTGACCTGCGTAACCTCGAGGTTCTCGCCGGGGTCGGCGACGGTGTAGCCGTGGTTCTGGGTGGTCATGACGACCTGGTTCGTCCGCAGGTCACGCACCGGCTGGTTGACCCCGCGGTGGCCGAACTCCATCTTCTCGGTCTCCCCGCCCAGGGCGCTCGCGACGACCTGTTGCCCCAGGCAGATGCCCGCGATGGGCAACTCCTCGACGTAGCTGTCGACCAGTTCGTTCGCCCGCTCGAAGTTCTCCGGGTCGCCCGGGCCGTTCGAGATAAAGAGCAGGTCGGGGTCGTAACTCGCCACGTCGTCCTCGGTCGCGTCGTAGGGCAACAGGTGGACGACGGCGTCACGCTCGACGAGTGACTCGATGATAGAGCCCTTCGCGCCGCAGTCGACCAGCGCCACTGTCGCCCCGTCACCGTCCTCGTTGTACGTGGCGGCGTCGGGGACCGAGACTTTCGACCCGATGTCCGTGTGATCGGACATGTGTTTGCACTCTGCGAGCGCGTCGAGCGCGTCCTGTTCGGTGACGTCCTCGCCGGCGGCGATCCCACATTTCATCGCGCCCGAGTCGCGGATCTCGGTGACGATGTCGCGGGTGTCGAGATGGTCGACCGCGGGGACGTCCTCGGCCTGGAGCCACTCGGCGACGTCGTCGGTCAGGTCGCGAGCGACGACGCCGTTGGGCTGGACCCGCTCGGACTCGAATCGCTCCTCGCGGACGCCGTAGTTCCCGATCAGGGGATACGAGAACGTGAGTATCTGTTCTTCGTAGGAGGGGTCGGTGAGACTCTCCTCGTAGCCCGTGTAGGCCGTCGTGAAGACCAGTTCGCCAGGTGTCGTCCCCGGCGAGCGACAGCGCGCCTCGATGACGCGCCCGCCTTCGACCGCGACGTATGCGTCCGTCATTACGAGATGCGTATAGGAGGCCGGGTCATAAGCCTTGCTTTCGAAGCGTGGTTACGAAATTCGTAATCCTCAAGTAGGCACCGCTGGAACTCGGGGTATCAGATGGACGACCTCGACGAGGCGATCCTCCAGATACTGCGTCGTGACGCCCGGACGCCGTACACGGAGATCGCAGACAGGGTGGGCACCTCCGAGGGGACAGTGCGAAACCGCGTCGAGCAGCTGGTCGAGGACGGCGTCATCGAGCGCTTTACCGTGGCGACGCGGACGGGCAACGTCAAGGCGATGATCGAGGTCGGCGTCGACGTCAGCGTCGACACCCACGACATCAGCGACCGCGTCGTCGAGTGGCCCGAGGTCGACTTCGTCTGGCAGGTCTCGGGCGAGGAGGATATCGTCTTCGTCGTCGACGCCCAGGACACCGAGCGGGTCAACGAACTCATCACGCAAACGCGCGAACTCGACGAGGTCGTGAGTACGAAGACGCGGCTGATTCTGGACGAACGAGTCGGATAAGCGACGGCGACTGTCTACTCGCTCTTCGTCCCGCGGTCTCACCGTCACAGGGGAGATACTCGTCGGGGTAGCACACTCGGAAGTGACGCCTGCCGGGGGCCTGAGTAGTCACGGGAGGTCGGCGAGGAAGAACGGCTTCGTCCCGTCGTCGGTAGTCGGGTCAGGTACGTCCCACACTCCTCGTAGTTCGAACCCGCAGGCCCGGAGGCTTTCCTCGGTGGCTTCGGCGCCTGCCATCGACCAGTGCATCTCCGTCCCGCTGTCGAGCCAGTCGGGGTTCGACCCGGTCCACTCCGTCCCCCCTTCGGTGACCAGCAACGCCCCACCGGGCCGGAGTACTCGTGCGAACTCCGCGAGGACGGTCTGATGGTCAGCTAGCGGGACGTGGATCAACGAGTACATCGCAGTGATGGCATCGAAAGAGTCGGTGGTGAACGGAAGCGTCGTCATGTCTCCCTGAACGAGGTCCGCCGTGACTGTTCCCTGTGCCAGCGATAACTGCTTACGGGAGAGGTCGAGACCGACACCGGCCTCTCCAGCCACCTGCAGTGTCGTCCCACCCGGTCCACAGCCAGCGTCCAGCAGTTTGTCCTCCGGGCCGAGTTCGTCCCGGAACCGACGCACTGGTTCGGCTGGCTCGATGGACGAGTCGGAACCCGCTCGGTCAGCGTAGGCTTCGGCCATCTCGTCGTAGGCTTCCCTGACGACCCGACGGTCGACCATGTGTTCAGACGGATCTCTTATGCCCACTTCAGTCTTCTCCCCGCTGTTGGTACGCTACTCACGGGGGTAGCGCAGGGTCAGTGTCGACCCGTGCCCGGCGGAACCGATGTCTGTCGGACCGAGCGGTCGTTCCGGACGACGGCCGGCAGTCGGTCGGAAACGGTGACGCCGTGAGTCGAAGACGGTATGAGGAGCCTCTCCGATAGGCGTGGTATGAGTACTGACGACGCCGGTTCGGCCGACTCCGCCCCGGGGGAAGCGGCGGCCGACGAGCAACACGATAACGCCGCACAGTCCGTCGTTCTGGTCGACGGCGACGACAACGAGCAGGGGCTGGAAAACCGCCTCGACGCCCACACCGGTGACGGGACGCGCCACCGCGCTTTTACCACCCTGCTCTTCGACCAGGAGGACAACATCCTGCTCGCCCAGCGCAGTCCGAAGAAACGCCTCTGGGACACCTTCTGGGACGGCACCGTCGCCTCACACCCGATCCAGGGCCAGAGTCAGGAGGAGGCGACCCGGGAACGCCTCGAAGAGGAACTGGGCGTCACGCCCGACCAGTACGAGGACCTCCGTGTCACGGACCGCTTCGAGTACAAGCGCTACTACTACGACGAGGGCGTCGAACACGAGGTCTGTGCCGTCCTCCAGGCGACGCTGTACGACCGGACGCTCGACCCCGACCCCGAAGAGGTCGCCGGCCTGATGTGGGTGCCTTACGAGCGACTCCACCAGAACCCGCGCTGGTACCGCCAGTTGCGGCTCTGTCCCTGGTTCGAGATCGCGATGCGACGCGACTTCGAGGACCGACGCTGACCGGGAGTGACCGGCGCGGACTGTCGCTGATCGCCCAGTGTGCTACTGTCGGGGCACCGATCCGGCGGGATCCGACGTCCCGGCCGACTCGGTCGTGCGCTCGCCCGGCAACCGGACGAGGACGGTCGTCCCGTCGTCGCGGTCGGCGAAAGAGACCGTGCCGCCGTACTCGCGGACCGCCCAGACGACCAGCCAGAGCCCGACGCCGCTGCCGTGTTCGAGTGCCGTCTCTCGCCCCTTCTCGATGACCGCACGCTCCTGTCGAGCGATACCCGGCCCGTCGTCGGCCACCCGGAGTTCGACGTAGCCCTCCCTCGGCCTGGACCCTGTATCCGTTCCGCCGTCCGGCGCTGCTCCGGTGTCGCGACCCGTCTCGGTGGCCGATACGTCGACGACCGCGTCGCCGTCGGTGTGTTCGATCGCGTTCTCGACGAGTTCCCGCACGGCGAGTTCGAGCGACCGACCGCCCGCGACCACGAGTCCGTCGGGGACGTCGACGGTGACGGTCGCGCCGGGGTCGCGCTCGCGGACGCGTGAGACGGCGTCCTGTACTGTCGGTGCGAGCGGGACCCGCTCGGCGCCGTCGTCGTCTAAGTCACGCGAGAGGCGACCGATTTTCTCGCCGCGTTCGACCATGGTTTCGATAGTCTCCTCGATGTAATCCAGTCGCTGCCGGATGGCCGGGTCCGCGACGTCGAGTTCCTCGGCGAGCAGTTCGACGTTGCCGCCGACGACGTTCATCTCGTTGCGGAGATTGTGCCGGAGTAGTCGATTGAGCACGTCCAGGCGCTGCTCGCGCTGGCGGCGGTCGGTCACGTCACGCAGACTCACCACCCGACCACTGGCAGCGCCGTAGGTCCCCCCGAGTGTCGACACGCGAGCGTCGTAGTACCTGATTCCCCCCATCCGGTCGATTTCGAGTTCGAGTTCCGTCTGTCCCGTAGCGCGGTCCGCGACGGCCCCACCCAGCGACGGGTGGACCGAGTCGAGCGGTTCGCCGACCGCCTCGTCGGTGGTCGTACCCAGTAGCCGTTCGGCCGCGGGGTTCAGGTCGACGACCTGGTCCGCGTCGTCGAGGATGATCACCTCGTCGTCCATGTCGGTGACGACCGTCTCACGGCCGAGTTTCCGGGTCGCGGGCGCGACTGCGAGTAAGTCCTTGCGGAAGAGTCCGACCGCGACGGCGACGCCGGTGACCACGAACCCGATGGCAGTGAGGTCGTACTGGGGGCCGACGAGTTTGAATACGGAGGCGGCGTTCGCCAGCAGGGGAACACAGGCAGCGAGGAGGAGAGCAGTGTTCTGCCACCGAAAGCGACGGTTCGCCCGGAAGTTGAGTTCGACGAGGACGACACAGCCGACCGCGACGACGAGATAGCAGTAGGCGGTGTGGGCCCAGAACGCGAGACCGAACTCCCTCGTGAGGACGACGTACCCCCCGACCACGTCGGTCGAGAAGTCCGTCCAGACGAGCGAGTGACCGTCGTTCGTCCAGACGAGTCCGAGAAACGCCAGCGGTTCGACGAGCAAGGCACCCACTCGCCGGGCATCGAGTCGCCAGTCGCGGTCGGCGTGAGCCAGTACCGTCCCCAGCCACGCGACCGGAACGAGCCCGGAGACGCTCCAGGCGACCTTCGTCCAGACGGTCTTCCCGTCGAGTGGCGGACTCGCGAGCGCCATGCCCTCGGCGAACGCCCAGACGCTCACGGCCGCCATGAGCAGGGCCAGATAGCGGGCACCGTGTGTATCCCGAAAGAAATACGCGAAGAGCGCGACGCCGCTGGCCACCACTGCTGCGAGAAAGACCAGCGGTGTGTGCGGCGGGAGGGCCATCGCTCCCCGGAGCGTTTCTCACTCTCTCGAATAAATGTTCGTCCCCAGTCACCGTTCGTGATACTTGGAGAGGACTCGGAATCGGTGACAGTGTCCGAACGCCTGTCGGTCAGCCGGACTGTCTGGAGCGCACCGCCGCCCAGACCGCCAGGGCGCCCAGTCCCAGCGCGGGCACCATCGGCAAGACGAGGTAGGCGTCGCGCAGCCCCAGCCCGATCGACTCGACGACCCCCTGGAACTCCGGCAGGAAGACCAGGCTCCAGGGAACGACCACCATCGCGACGACTAGCCACCCGACGAGTATCCAGCCCCGCCAGCCGAGTCCCTCGCCGGCCCGAGATTCGACGGCCGCCGGGGCGCTCGACCCCGATCCGGTGGCCGGGTCGCCGGTCTCTGGGGCGCCGTCTTCGCCCGTGCCGGTACGCCAGCCTTCAGTCCCCGTTTCGCCGGTATCGGGCGTCATGAGTACTCGCTGCCCGGGACGTGCGGGAGTTCGAGGTCGATTCCCGGGAGCCCGTTGCGTGTCCAGACGTCGAGGTGGTTGAGCGCGCCCGCCTTGACGTCGACGAGGACCTCACCGGGACCGGGTTCGGGGTCCGGGACAGTGCCGTACTCGACGACGTCCGGTCCGCCGTGGTCCGTGAACTGGACTGCCTGCATATCCGAGTCGTAGCAGCGGTCCCGCAAAACGATGGCGAAAGCCCACCTGTCCGTCTGCCCCGCTCGCCATGCCGGCCGCTCACCCCAGAAATCGACCCAGTTGTTCTCATTTCGGATAATCGCGCGGCAGATTCAAGACCGGACCCGAGCGAATAGAGAGTATGTCCCGAGGCGCCGTGGCCGGTTCGAGCCACGAGATCGACATCCACCACCACTTCGTGTGGGGGACCGAGAAGGAGGCGATGGAGACGCTCCTCTCGGAGTATCAGGACCGGAACCCGAACGTGCGGTTCGCGGAGGAACAGACGGCGATAAACTCCCTGCGGCTGATGGTCAAGAGTCGGATCCTCAAAGAGGACCCGCCGGACGTGTGGGACGAGTGGCCGGGGGCGAACCTGCGGCCGACCGTCGAGGCCGGCGCGACGGCCAACATCACCGATATCTGGGAGGAAAACGGGCTGGAACGGGTCTACTTCGACGGGATGGCAGCGGCCGCACGCTTCGACGGGGAGTACCACGCGATCCCGCTCGATCTCGCTCGCATCAGCAATCTCTACGTCGATCTCCACGCCTTCGAGGCGGCCGGCATCGACCCCACCCGGCTGCGAGGACCCCGAGAACTCGTCGAGGTGTTGCCCGCACTCGCCGAGCACCGCGAGAACCCCTACGCGGTCTTCGGTCGCAACCCCTACGGGCTCCTCCAGCTGTGGGAGACGCTCTTCCTGGCCCACGGAGATCCGACCAGCTACCAGGCCGCCGTCGACGGGGACGCCGCCAGACAGCGCGGACTCCTCTGGGAGGCTTTCGAGACACTGGACGCGCTCATCGAGGCCGGACCCGAGAACATCGAATTCATGGATTCCAGCGACATGGACACCGGCTTCTCCGACGGCGAGACAGCCTGTATCAACAACGGCTCCTGGACGACCGGCCACATGGGTTCCCAGCCCGATCTCGAGTACGGCCGCGACTGGGACTGCATCTCTTTCCCCGGCACCGGCGACGCCCATCTCGTCAATACGAACGCGTTCATCGCGTCGGCGGACACCGCCGGCGACGAGGGAGTCGAGGCGTTCCTCGAGTATCTCGCCTCTGCCGGGGCCAACGAGCGGTACAACACGATCAGCGGCTCGATCCCGCCCCGAAGCGACGTCGACGTCGACGGTATCCACCCGCTGAGCCGTGAGTTACACAGCGAGTTCAGTCGCGGCGCGACCATGCTCCCGTCGATGTGTCACGGTCTCGCCGTCCCGCCCGAACGCATCGCCGAACTCAAAGACGCCGTCGTCACGTTCCTCACGGACCGCGACGTCGAAGGCGGCGTCGACAACGTCGTCGAGACGCTCTCGGCGTAACATCCGGCTCTCCTCGCGGGCGCGTTCGCCACCGTGACCACCCGTCGCACACGTTTTTGTGCGGCCGTCCGCAACGTCGTGCATGGTCGATTTTCAATCCCGGGACACGACGCGCGGCCTCTCCAGCGACGACGATGACGACACCGAGGAGGACGACGAAAAATCCGGTGCCGACGCTGAGGCGGCCGAGTCGGACGAGACGCAAGCGGCCGAGACGGAACCGACCGAAACAGAAGCCACAGAGGTGGACGCAACCGACACGGACACAGCGGCCACTGAAGAAACCGACCAGGTGGTGACGGACGGAGAGGAGTCGACTGCGGACGAAGCTGAAGCCGAATCCAAAGACAGTGTCGAAGACCACGACGGCTACGCCCACGAAGAGCACGACCACGATCACAGTCACGAGGAGCACGAGCACGGCCACAGCCACGACGACGAACACGGACACAGTCACGACGACGAACACGGACACAGTCACGACGACCACCACCACGCGGACGTCGAGCACCTCGGCGTGGCGGTCGTCACGGTGTCCTCGTCACGCTCGCTCGACGACGACCCGAGCGGCGACGCCGCCCAGGAACTCGTCGAGGGCGAGGGCCACTCGGTCGTCGCACGGGACCTGGTCGCGGACGACCTCGACGGCGTCCAGCGCGCAGTGTTGGCACTGACTGGCCGCGAGGACGTCGACGTCGTCGTCACGACCGGCGGGACCGGCGTCACGCCCGACGACGTCACCGTCGAGGCGGTAAAGCCGCTCTTCGACAAGCACCTCCCCGGCTTCGGGGAACTGTTCCGGATCCTCTCCTACGAGGAAATCGGCACCCGAGCGATGGGCTCGCGGGCCACTGGCGGCGTCAGCGAGGGCGTCCCTGTCTTCTGTCTCCCCGGGAGCGAGGACGCCGTCCGTACCGCCGTCGACGAGTTGATCCTCGCCGAAGCCCCCCACCTCGTGGGCCTCGCCAGCGAGGACTGACGGATATTCACGGCTTCGGTCTCCACCCCACACCCAGACGCCGTTCGCCGAGACCCGGAAAACTAAGTCGATCCTGACTGAATGGTCAGTCAGATGTCCAGGGACACTGTTGCGGACCTGATCGCACAACTCACACTCGAAGAGAAAGTCTCGCTCGTCCACGGCGCGACAGACGAGGAGGGGACGGCGACGGGATTCGTCCCGGGAGTCGAACGTCTCGATATTCCGCCGATTCGACTCGCCGACGGCCCGCTCGGCGTCCGGACCGACGAGCCTGCGACGGCGTTCCCGGCCTCCATCGCGCTCGCGTCGACGTTCGACCCGGAACTCGCCCGGGCGTTCGGCGAGGCGCTCGGCCGGGAGGCAAACGCTCGCGACCAGGACGGCATGCTCGCACCCGGCCTGAACCTGATCCGGGTGCCCCACTGCGGGCGCAACTTCGAGTACTACAGCGAAGACCCCGTCCTCTCCGGGGCCGTCGCGGCGGGCGTCGTCGGTGGCATCCAGTCCGAGGACGTCGTCGCGACGCCGAAACACTACGTCGCCAACAACCAGGAGACCGCTCGCGCCACGGTCAGTGTCGAGGCCGACGAGCGCGTGCTCCGGGAACTCTACCTGCCCGCGTTCCACGACGCCGTCGACGCCGGTGCCGGGTCGGTGATGTCGTCGTACAACCGCGTCGGCGGCACGTACATGAGCGAACACTACCACCTCCTGACCGAAGTTCTCAAAGAGGAGTGGGGTTTCGACGGCTACGTCGTCTCGGACTGGTTCGGCACGGAGAGCGTCGTCGGCACCGCCAGCAACGGACTCGACCTCCAGATGCCCGGCATCTCCGCGGAGGAGCTGTTCATGTCGATGGCAGGCGGCGACGAGGAGTTGCCCGAGGAAGGGCCGGGCGGCGAGGAACTGCCCGGCGACGGACCGGACGGCGAGGGGATGGATCCCGGAGAGATGGACGACTTCGACCCCGGCGACTCCGATTTCGCCGACGGGATGCCCGACCCGACGACTGGCGGGCTCTACTCGGAGGACCTCGCCGACGCGGTCGAGTCCGGTGAGGTGCCCGAGTCGCGACTCGACGACATGGTCGCGCGGATACTCGGAGCGTTCGGCGACGTGGGTCACTTCGAGGACGCCGACCGGGAGGGCGCCATCGACACCCCGGAGCACCGCGAACTCGCACGGACCATCGCGACCCGCGGCACCGTCCTGCTTGAAAACGACGGTGTGCTCCCGCTTGCGGACGACGCCGACGTGGCCCTGGTCGGCCCGAACGTCGACGAGGCGATCCTCGGCGGCGGCGGGTCCTCCGAGACGACGCCGTTCGTCGAGTCGACCCCCGTCGAGGGAGTCGAGGGGCGGGCCGCGGGCGAAGTGACGGTCGCCAGGGGCATCGAGCGCGTCGAGGACATCTCGCTGTTCGACCAGTTCGAGCCCGACGATGGCGACGAGGCCGATGGCGGCCCCGATGTCTCTCTCGACGACGCCGTCCAGGCGGCCGAGGGCGCGGACGTCGCGGTCGTGTTCGTCCGCGACCAGGCGACCGAAGCCACGGACCGCGAGGACCTCCGACTGCCGGGCGACCAGGACGAACTCGTCGAGGCGGTCGCGGCCGCCAACGAGGAGACTGTCGTCGTCCTGAACACGAGCGGCCCCGTCGAACTCCCCTGGCGCGAGGACGTCGCGGCCGTCCTCGCATCGTGGTACCCCGGGCAGTCCCACGGCGACGCCGCGGCGGCCGTCCTCTACGGCGACGAAGATCCCGGTGGACGCCTCCCGGTCACGTTCGCCCCCGAGGGCGAGTATCCGGCAAACACCGAGGAACGGTTCCCGGGCGTCGACGGCGAAGTCCACTACGACGAGGGCTTGCTCGTCGGGTATCGCCACTTCGACGCGACCGACGCCGAGGCCACCTACCCGTTCGGGCACGGCGAGTCCTACGCCGAGTTCGCCTACGGCGAGGTCACGGCCGTCGACGACGCGACTGTCGAGGTCGAGGTCGAGAACGTCGGTGACCGGCGCGGCCGCGAGGTGGTCCAGGCGTACGTCGACTCGCCGGCGGCACCCGACGACCTCGACCGACCGCCCCGCGAGTTCGCCGGGTCGGCCGCCGTCGAGGTCGGTCCCGGCGAGTCGGCGACGGTCACCGTCGGACTCGACGAGCGGGCCTTCGGCCGGTGGACCGCCGAGGAGGGCTGGACGACCGACGCCGGCGAGCACGTCGTCGAAGTCGGCCGCTCCTCCGGTGATCTGCGGTCGTCGGTCACTATCGAGCGGTAAGTCTCACGCTGGGCAGCCCCACCGGACCTTTCGCGGTTCGCCATCGCTTTGATAGTGATTATTGTAGCGATTTACCGGTAGGCGCCGACACTGGGGTCGGCGCCATCCGGAAATAATCTACAATAATCACTATGACGCCGGGGTCGCTACGTCGAGTATGCTCACGCGACTCCGGGAGGGTATCTGGTGGCTGGATCTGGGCGGGGTGAACGCCTATCTCGTCGACGACGGCGGCACGGTGACGCTGATCGACGCGGGCCCGCCCTGGCGAGCAGGCACCATCCTCGACGGCCTCGTCGACGCCGGGTTCGCGCTGACAGACCTCGACAGGGTGCTCGTCACGCACTACGACGCCGACCACGTCGCCGGTCTCTCGCGACTCGCCGGCCTCGACGTCGAGGTCTACGCCGGCCGCGGCGACGCCGGTCTCGTCGCCGGTACGGACACTCCCGATCTCGGTTCCTGGAAGGGGTTCACACAGGCCATCGCTTCCCCGTTCGTCCGCGATTCGCCGACGACGGTCCGACCGCTCGACGACGGCGACACCGTCGGGAGTTTCACCGTCTACGAGACACCTGGACACACGCCGGGTCACGTCGCTTACGTCAGCGAGGCCCTCGACGCGGCGTTCGTCGGCGACCTCGTCAGGGAGTCGAACGGCCGACTCGTGCCGGCGCCGTGGGTCATCAGCGACGACATGGACCGGGTCCGCGAGAGCATCCGCTCACTGTCCCGGGACACGCCCGAGTTTTCGGTCCTCGGCATGGGTCACGGCGTCCCCTTCGAACGGGGTGGAAAGCGACGACTCGACGACCTCGCCGGGGGAGTCTGACCGACCCTGTGTTCGGCCCGGATCCGTCACACCCCCTAATCCTCACCTTCGACCCCTCTGAACGGGTATTTCGTGGCTTGATAACGGGCCGATAGTTATTTGATGCAGGGGTTTGGTATGTGAAAGCATGCTGGAGACGATAGACAGGTACGCACCGGGGGACCCGACGCGACGACTGGCGATAGCGGTGGTCGCGGCAGTCACCGGCATACTCGCAGTGGGGGACGCGCTGAACGTTATCTACTTCCCGATGTTCCAGCTCGGGTTACCGAACACGGCGCTGGCGAATCTGCTGGTGTTCGCGCTGGGCGCCGCGTTGCTCGTCGTCACCTACCGGCTCGTCGAGTTGAGCGTCGGCGACGGCGATCCGCTGGTGACGAAGCCGACGGCCGCGGACGGAGGCTACGACGACCGCGACCCGGAACAGATCCTGGAAGCGCGCTACGCACGGGGCGAACTCGACGAGGAGCAGTTCGAGCGGATGCGCCTCCAGCTCTCGGACTTCGAACAGTCGGGCGGCGCCACGAACGACGACTACGACGACGCCCGCGACTTCGCCGAGAACCACGAACTCCACAACCGCGAGACGGTCATCGACTGACGCGGTCGATACCGCGAGCGGACGATTCGTTTCGATTCACTGAACGAGCCGTGAGCGTTGGCTGTGGCCCGATCAGGTCCGGCCTCCCCAGGTCTGTCCGCTCCGACCCTGGGCTGGTCCGGTCTAGTCCGACCCTGGTCTGGCTCGGTCCGTTCAGTAGTCGTGTTCGCCGTCCTCTATCCGGTTTTTCTCCTTGTCGAACCACGCCCCGCCACTCCCCGATAGCTCACCCCACGCGTTCTCCGAGTGTCTGCCACGGGCGAGGTCCTCGACGTCCGCGCCGGAATCGACGACAGCTGCGTTCCCTTCTCTCTCGGGCGCGTCCGACATCGCAATGCTCTGGCCGGCCATCACTCGGCGGTACGCCGCCTGGCCGAGGATAGGTGAGTCCGGTAGCGGGTGGTCGCTGGGCCACTGTCGCCAGAACGCACGCTCGTGGCCGATCGGTCGGTCCCCGTCGCCCTCGTCTTCGACACGGTCGCCCAGTTGAGCCATCGGCACTCTATCTGAGAGACGCTGTGCCATCGAGCGGTCGGTCGCTTCACGGGCCCGCTCGTTGCGCTCTCGTGGCGACGGAACCAACTCGAAGAGTGTCCGTTCCACCGTCTCCGGGTCGGTCACGTTCCGGAGGACGACACGCTCTTTTCCCGACCGGACCAGTTCGTACGTCGCCACGTCACCGCCCGACGTCCGCACGACCAGATCCACGTCGTCGTAGCTGACGGTGACCGTGTCGTCACCGACGACCGACCGCCCCGTCACGTCGAGTTCGTCCCGGTAGAAACGTACTGCCGCGGTATCGCGAGCTGCGCTGCCGGCGGCGGAGACACAGAGCACCGCGAGGAAGGTCACGGCCCCGATGGCGACTGCGCTCGCCCCCGTGCTTACGGCCGGAAAAACGGTGCCCGCGTCGGCCACCATCGCGAGAACGACGGCTGCGAGACCCGCACAGACCCCTATCGCGTAGGGTTTCGGCGTCGCGAGAATCTCCCGGACGTCCCGTCCGTCGACCCGAGCCACGGGAGCAGGGTCGCTCATACTCCTGCCTACGTGTCACTCCGGCATAATTATTCGGGTGGGGACGTTCACATCTCGCCGCCGTCGCCGCCGTCGCCGGCCATTCCCATGGACCCACCCTTGGACGAGTGGAGGCTGCCCGGGTCCGAGGGGTCGTCGTGTGCGGAGACGGTGTGTGAGTTCGGTCGCTGGCCGCGCGCGAGTTCCTCGACGGTAGCGCCGGTTACGGTGTTGCCACCTCGACGACGTCCGGCGCTCCGGGAGCGAACGTCGACCCGACCGTCGAGCGCTGCCGTCGGGCCAGCAGCCGCGACGACCGCCGAGTCCCGCAGCGGGCGGTCGCTGGGCCACCGGCGCCAGAGCGTCCGCTCGTGTTCGATCGCGCGGTCGAAGCCCTCACTGTCCTCGCTCGCCAGTTCCTCGCGCTCGCTCGGGGCAGGCACTCGCCCCTCGAATATCCGTTCGACCGTCGCCGGGTCGCGGACGTGACGTAACGCCACCGGATCGTCGCCAGACCGGAGCAACTCGAAAGTCCCGACTTCCGCCCCAGTCCCGCCCCTGGTCTCCTCGCTCTCGTCTTCCCTGACGACGAGGTCGATATCTTCGTAGGGGACAGCCTCTGACTCGCCGAACGGTCCCGCCCGCGTCTCGGTGACGACCCGGTCGCGGTAGAAGCGGACGGCGGTCGTATCTCGAAGGGCGCTCACACCGATCAGAACACACAGCGTCGCGAACCCGACACCGAGGGCGACTGCGAGTGGTCCCCCGACGAGCGACTGCGCCACACCGGTCACGAGCGCTCCGACGCCGACGACGACCGCGACGACGACGCTCGCCGCCCACGCGGTCCGGTCGGCGACGGCCGCCATCGCTCGTCGCCCGTCGACCGTCACTATCGGCTCGGTGTCGGACATACTAGTCAACTAAACTACACGAACGCATAAGTCTTCTGCCGACACGTCGGTCTGGTTGCTGTGTCTCTGCTCACCGTGTTCTGCTCTGCTATTGGACGATACGGTCAGGCCATCTTTTTCCCGCTCGGGTATCCTCGCTCACTGCGTTCGCTCACGGGTCGCGTTGCTCCCCGTTCGCTTCGAGGCGCTCCTGGGTCGCGCCTCGCACTCGCTACGGGTACCACTCGCGGCAAAAACATGGGTGAAAAAGGCCGGACGCGGCGGTCGCTACGCTCCCTCGCGTCCGGTGAAACGCCTCGTTCCACTCGGCGTACGTTGGGTAGACCAAATGATAAACTCACCAGATAGTGTTCGCAGACAATCGTTTGTGGGATCGATTCACGAGGCGGATCCTCCCGGAATCGTGCGACGACAGGCGAAACTACCCGTCTGTGAGTTCTTCGGCGACGGCTTCGGGGCCGAGCAATTCGGGGTCCATGGCGACGACGCGCTGGCCGCTGACGAACTCGGGGAGGGAGTCAGCAGTGTAGGCGACAACCCGGAGGTCGGGGTTGAGATCACGCGCGACGACGATCGAGGTCGCCTGCCCGACGTCGGTCAGCAGAAAGACGTCCGCGTCGTGGATGCCCGCTTCCTCCAGCGCCGGACGGTTGGCGATGCCGTCGATGTGGGTCACGTCGACGCCGCGTTCGCGCAGGGCGGCACCGAGGCCCGCTTCGTCCGGTCCCGAAAACACTACGTCCATGTGACCGCCGACGGGGCCCGGGGGTTTGTGTCTCACGTTTCGTGGTCCGCGGTCGATAGCAGGTCACAGGCTACTGGTCGCCGTCTCTCGCCTGTCCAGGAGGCCCCGGAGGAGCGCTGCACCGACGAGTGCAGCGCCGACGAGTATCCCCGCTCGTCCGATCTTGCTGTGAGGGTCGGTCGCGGGTTCGAGAAACGCGCGGTCCGGTGTCGCCGGCGGAACCCACGCTGTGACCGTCTCCCCCGCGTCGTACTCGGCGATCACTGCTCGTGCCTCGGATTCGACGTTCATCGTGTCGGGAGCGCCGCCCACTACGTTCTCGCTCCGGTACTCGCGTCCGTCGTAGCGGTACTCGTAGGTCACCTGCATGACCACGTCGTCCCTGTATCTGCCCTCGCGCTCGTCGAGCCCCGAGGAGACCACCGTCGCGTCGACGGGCTGTGCGTTCTCGATGCGGTCACTCACCGAGGTATCGAGGAGGTACCCGCCACCGGCCGCCGCGCTCCCGACGAGCACCAGCACGACCATCTGCTTCCAGCGGGCCTTCCCGACACCCATCGTGTACTCGAAGAGACAGGTTTTCCCCAGACAAGTGCTTTGTGGACTCGACTCATCACCCCTTCGACTCATCCACCGCCATCTGGGGCTACTCGTACTCGATGGTCGCCGGTGGCTTGTGCGTCACGTCGTAGAGGACGCGCGCGACGTTCTCGTTCTCGCCGGTGATGCGCGACTGGATACGCTGGAGGGTGTCCCAGTCGATATCCTGTGCGCGGGCGGTCATTCCGTCCCGGGATTCGACCGACCGAACGGCGACGACCCAGCCGTGGACGCGGTTGTCGCCCTTGACACCGGTCGCCTTGCCGATGACCGCCGCGAGGGCCTGCCAGGGGTCGTGGTCTTCGAGTTCCTCCTCGACGACGTGGTTTGCCTCGCGAGCGACCGCGAGTTTCTCCTCGGTCACCTCGCCGATGATCCGCACTGCGAGGCCGGGCCCCGGGAAGGGCATCCGCTCGGAGATGATCTCTTCGAGGTCCAGAGCCCGTGCCACCTCGCGAACCTCGTCTTTGTAGAGGTCGCGCATCGGTTCGACGATCCCCTCGAAGTCGATGACCTCGGGGAGGCCGCCGACGTTGTGATGGGACTTGATCGTCCCCTCCGATTCGATGCGGTCGGGGTAGATGGTCCCCTGAACGAGGTAGTCGGCGTCGACCTCGCGGGCGACCTCCTCGAACTCGCGGATGAACTGCTCGCCGATGATGTGGCGCTTTTCCTCGGGGTCGACGACTCCCTCGAGGGCGTCGACGAACCGGTCCTGGGCCTCGACGATCCGGAGCGAGTCCATGTAGTCGAACGTCCGACGGATCTGGTCGGTCTCGCCCTTGCGCATGAGCCCGGTATCGACGTAGACGGCGGTGAGCTGGTCACCGATTGCCTCGTAGGCCAGCGCTGCGGCCGTCGAGGAGTCGACGCCGCCCGAGAGACCGATGACGGCGTTCGCGTCACCGATCTCGTCGGCGATCTCCGCTTTCGCGTCGGTGATGAACGACTCGGTGTCGACCATCAGAGCTCGACCTCCCCGGCGTCGGTTTCGTCGTCACGCGCTCTGGGGTGCTCGCCGTCCTGCTGTTCGAGTGCCGCCGCGAGCAATCCGACGAAGGGTGGACTCGCCCGGGTGGGCCGCGAGCGGAACTCGGGGTGGAACTGCGTCCCGATGAAGTAGGGATGCTCGGGGAGTTCGAGGATCTCCATGCGGCGACCGGACTTGCCCGAAAAGTGCAGGCCGGCGGCTTCGAGGTCGTCGATGTACTCGGGGTTGACCTCGTAGCGGTGGCGGTGGCGCTCGGTCGCACTCGTCGTCCCGTAGACCTCGTGAGCCAGCGTGTCGGGTTCGATCTCGGTGGCGTGAGCGCCCAGTCGCATCGTCCCGCCCATGTCCTCGACACCCTCCTGTTCGGGCAGGATGTCGATGACCGGGTAGGGCGTGTCGTCTTCGAGTTCCGCGGAGTGTGCGCCCTCCAGTCCGAGGACGTTCCGGGCGTACTCGACGACGGCCATCTGGAACCCCAGACAGAGGCCGAGGTAGGGAACGTCGTTCTCGCGGGCGTACCGGATCGCTTCGATCTTCCCTTCGGTACCGCGGGCGCCGAACCCGCCCGGGACGACGATGGCGTCGACGCCGTCGAGTTCGTCGGTGTCGCCGTCGGCGAACGTCTCGGAGTGGACCCACTCGGTGTCGACGTTGACGTTGTGGGCGAGGCCGGCGTGTTTCAGCGCCTCGTAGACGGAGATGTAGGCGTCTTCGAGCCCGTACTTGCCGACGAGTGCCACGTCGAGGTGGCCGCTCTGGTCCTGCGTGACGAGGTCGCGCCAGCCGCTGCCCCGTTCGGCGTCGGGCAGTGCCCGGTCGTCCAGCGCGAGACGCTCCATGACGTAGTCGTCGAGACCCTCGTCTTCGACGACGAGCGGGACCTGATAGATGTCCTCGACGTCGGGATTCGAGAAGACGGCGTCGGTCGAGACGTCACAGAACAGCGCTATCTTCTCTTTGGTCTTCGGGTCGAGTGGGTCGTCACAGCGCCCGACCAGAATATCGGGCTGGAGGCCGATAGAGCGCAATTCCTTGACGCTGTGCTGGGTAGGTTTGGTCTTCTGTTCGCCGTTTTTCGAGTACGGCACCAGGGTGACGTGGACGAAGAGGATGTCCTCCTCGTCCTGTTCGTGGGCGAACTGGCGGAGCGCTTCGAGGTAGGGCATCCCCTCGATGTCCCCGACCGTGCCACCGACTTCGACGATGCAGACGTCGCTCCCCTCGGCGACTTCGCGGATGCGTCGCTTGATGTCGTCGGTGATGTGCGGGATGACCTGGACGGTCTTGCCGAGGTAGTCGCCCGCGCGCTCTTTCTCGATGACCGAGCGGTAGACCTTCCCCGTCGTGACGTTGTGGTCCGAGGTCATGTCGATGTCGAGGAAGCGCTCGTAGTTGCCCAGGTCGAGGTCGACCTCGCCGCCGTCCTTGAGGACGTACACCTCGCCGTGCTGGAAGGGGTTCATCGTGCCCGCGTCGACGTTGAGATAGGGGTCGACTTTCACCGCAGTGACGTCGAAGCCGGCGTTCGAGAGGAGTCGCCCGGTGCTGGCGGCGGTGATACCCTTCCCCAGGCCGGACATGACGCCCCCGGTGACGAAGATAAACTTGTTCCCCAGCGTCTCGTCGTACGCTGTTTCCGCGTTGGTCGGCATACTGACCGTGCGCCATCGGCCCACAAAACCGTTTCGGGAACTGCCGATGTCGACACGGATTGTCACACAGTTTGCCCCTAAATCACACGGGTGTCCGGCCGTGACTGGCCGGTTCTCGATACTCTCCCCGACACGCTCTCGCACGCAGCGTGTCCCCGTCCCGCCCCGGGCACGCGGTTGCCCATTCGCCGAGCCCCTGCCGTCGAAAGGGACTCCCGGCCCTCGCGACCGCCGTTCCGGTCGCCGTATTTAACTTTTGTCCAGAACTTCCGACGTGACATCCCGGTCTCCGGTTATACCGGCTTCGCGTCGGTACGTCGAACTGTGATGAGCGACACACCCTGCCCCGACCCAGACGCGGCGTTTCCCTCGGCAGCGAACTCCCGGTTTCGAGAGTGTCGAGCGAATCGACCGGCCCCCCAGGGGCGACGATGGCGATGAAACGGCGCGGATTCCTCGCCGGAACCGCGACGCTGGTCGCCGCCGGTGGCGGCTGTATCACCGTCAGCGCCACGGAGACGACCGAGACGAGCCGCCACGAGATCGGCGACGAACGCGTGACCATCGACAACCCGGCGGGCGACGTCACCGTTCGGACCGCCGACCGGGAGGACGTCCGCGTCCGCGCCGTCAAGCGCGACTCGATGGGCAACGAGGACGCGCTCTCGAAGCTCTCGGTGACGACAGATCGGTCTGACGGCGTCTTCACGGTAGCTGTCGAGGACGACACCGACCCCGGACTGGCCGACACGACCTCGCTGGACCTGACGGTGACGGTTCCGACCTCGAACCGGGTGACCGACGTAGACGTCGCGGACGGAGACGTCGACCTGCGAGAGACCGTCGGCGACCTGACCGTCGACGCGGACGACAGCGACGTTTCGGTGCGGTCGGTCGACGGCGCAGTGACTGTCGAGGCGGGTGACGGGGACCTCACGGTCCGTGACGTCTCGGGCGACGCTACCGCCACGCTCGACGACGGGGACGCGACGATTCGAGACGTCTCGGGCGACGCTACCGCCACGCTCGGCGACGGGGACGCGACGGTCCGGCGCGTCGAGGGGACCGTGACCGTGGACGCGAGCGACGGCGATCTCACCGTGAGAGACCCGGGTGCTATCGACGAAGTCACCGCCGGGGACGGCGACGTGACCGTCGAGGTGCCTGCCGTCAGCGAGAACGCCGTCGTCTCCGCCGGCGACGGTGACCTCGATCTGGCCCTGAGTCCGTCACTCGACGCGGAACTCGCGCTCAGCATCGCCGACGGCGACCTCTCGGTCGATGGCTTCGACTTCGTGGCCGGAGAGGACGTGACACGCCTCGAGACGACGCTCGGCGACGGCACCCACTCGCTCTCGGTGTCGGCCGGCGACGGTGACGTCACCGTCTCTCGCCTCTGAGACCGGCCGCTCGCGGGACTACTCCGTGCAGTCGGTCAGATGCCCGGCGAGAAACGGGGCGACTGTCTCGGCGACCCGACGGCGCTGGCCGACGAAGTGGTGGTCGGCAGCGATGCCCTCGGCGGCGTGTCCGGCCGCCCGGGCCGTCTCGACGACCGGCCGCCAGTCGACCGTGTGGTCACGTTCGCCGTAGACCACGAGTGTTGGGACAGCGACCACACCGACCGCGGTGGCGGCGTCGCTTCCATCCGGGAGCTCTCGTGCGGGTGCGAGCACCGCGACGGTGTCCAGCGCCCCACCGTCGGAGTCGACCCGGTCGGCAGCGACACCGAGCGCAACTGCACCCCCGAAACTGTAGCCGAACAGGCCGACACGGTCGTAGCGTTCGCTCGCCCAGTCGAGCGCGCAGGCGGCGTCGCGGCGCTCACCGCGGCCCTCGTCCCAGGGGCCGTAGTCGAAGCGGAGACACGCGACCCCCCGTTCGACGAGCGCGTCCGCGACTGCCCTGAGGCGTGCGTCGGACCGACTGCCGCCGTGCTGGGGGTGGGGCGGACACGCGACGACGCAGGCACTCGGCCCCGGACGGCCGTCGTCGGCGTCGACCGGACCCGGGTCGGCGGGCACGTCGAGGGTCGCGCTGACCTCGCGCGGACACGGGAGCCGGAGGCGGCGCGAACCGCTCGCCTCGCCCGGGGCGTCGCCTCTCGGGATCACGTCGGCACGTGGGGGAGGCGTTCTTTAGGCTCTGGTGGTCGGTCGCTCAGGCGCTCGCGGGCTGTTCTTTCTCGGCGAGTTCGCCGGTGATCGTGACCGGGCGGTCGGCTTTGAGCGAGACGGTCTGGCTGACGCTGCCGAACAGGAGCGAGCCGAGCGGGCTTCGTTTGCGCCCGCCGAGGACGATCATGTCGACTTCGCCCTCTTCGGCGATCCGGAGGATCTCGTCGGCGGGGTCGCCGTGGCCCGAGACGGTCGTCGTCGCGATGCCAGCGTTCGTCAACTGGTCGTAGGCCGCCCGCCCATTCGTCGTCTGTCGCACGCTGGTCTGTTCGGCTTCCTCTCGGTCCCCGAAGACGTGCAACAGCCGGACGTGGACCGACTCGCCCGCGTTGGGGAGTCCGAGCACCGACTCGACCTGCGCGCGGGTTCGACCTTCGTCTCTGTCGATGGGCAGCAGTACCTCGTACATCTCTACCGACTGACTCCAGGCCGCCCTATAGCAGTTCTTGCAGTACCCGTGCCGTAAGCTCAGCCTATCGGCTGATTTCCAGTGAGCGACACCTGGGCGAGGACCCCCGCGTGCCTTCGACGGGGGACGCACGTACCGGCGACAAATCAATCACTGAACGTTTTAAAAGCCTGGGGGCACAACTCGGGGGCATGGGAATCCTCTCGCGCGCGTCCTACATTATCCGGTCGAAGGTCAACGCCGTCCTGAACCGGGCCGAGAACCCCCAGGAGACGCTCGACTACTCCTACGAGCAGTTGCGCGACCAACTCCAGGACGTCAAACAGGGAATCGCCGACCTCACGACGCAGAAAAAGCGCCTCGAGATACAGAAGCGCCGCCTCGAGGAGAACGTCGAGAAACACAACGAACAGGCCCGCGAGGCGGTCCGCCAGAACCGTGACGACCTCGCACGCAAGGCCCTCGAGAAGAAAAAGCAGAAGATGAACCAGATCGAGGGTCTCGAAGACCAGATCGCCGAGCTCCAGCGCCAGCAGGACACCCTCGTCGAGAAGAAAAACACCCTCCAGAGCCGCATCGAAGAGTTCCGCACCAAGAAAGAGACCATGAAGGCCCGCTACGAGGCCGCCGAGGCCAGCGCGAAGGTCTCGGAGGCGATGACCGGTGCCGGCGACGAGTTCGAGGACGTCGGCCGGGCCATCGAGCGCGCCGAGGAGGAAACCGAAGAGATGGAAGCGCGCTCTCAGGCCATGGACGAACTCCAGGAGTCGGGCGCGTTCGACGACGTCCTCTCGGACCAGGACGAGATCGACCGCGAACTCGAACAGCTCAGCACCGACAGCAGCGTCGACGCCGAACTGGAGACGCTCAAAGGCGAGATGGGGCGCGGGTCGAGCAACGGCGAACCTGCCAGCGCGGACGTCGAGACCGAAAGCGACGTCGACACCGCCGAAGTGGAAGCCGACGCCGGTGGAAACGGCGGGAACGGCAACGGCGGGAACGGCGGCGACGTCTCGACTGACGGCGAGAGCCCCGACGTGGACGTCGACGTCGAGGAGGAGGTCCAGCAGAGCGAAGTCGAGGCCGAACTCGAAGAACTCAAAGAAGACGAGAAGTGACGGCCAGGTCGGCCATCGAGAGGGTGAATTACAGCCAGCTTTGAGTGTTCGACATCTCGTTTGTGTTCTTCTCGGTGTGTTCACTGTGTGTGCATAGTGATCACCAGCATCCCCGCCGAACGGAGTGAGGCGCGGTTCACTGAACCCGAGCGAAGCGAGGGTTCAGCCGGTCAAAAGAAGAATGTCGTTCGCATCAAACGGCGCTGGCTAGGTCACTCCACGACCTCGGCGCTGTCGTCGTTCGGTTCGTAGCCCAGTCCGCGCATCGTCTCGGTGAGAGAGAGATACCGCTCGCTGTTGCGCGAGATGGCGTTCACTGTCAGGGGATTTTCCGGGAGGTCGGCGGTCGCGGCCTTCTCGACGACGTCCCGACAGTCCCCCGGTGAGAGCCACATCGCCCGTGCGTAGCGAGCGGCCTCGGGGTCGTCCTCGTCCTGGCGCTCGCGGAGTTCGTCGGGCGTGAGCAGCCAGCCGATCCGCAGGTCGACGACCTCCAGTCCGTGTCTGTCGGCGTAGTAACTCCCGAGTGCCTCGCCGCTGACCTTGCTGACGGCATAATAGGAGTCCGGCCGTGTGGGGTCGTCCGGGCGGACCGGTGGCGCGTCGTCGGCCATCGTCTCCGGCCGGGTGTGGTCGCCGATGCCGTGCATCTGGGAGACGTGGTTCGTGCTCGCGAAGACGACTCTGTCCAGGTCGTGCTCCAGCGCGGCCTCGTAGACGTTGTAGGTCCCGTCGATGTTGGCGTGGAGGACGCTGTCCCACTCGGCCTCGGGTGAGGGATTGCCCGCGAGGTGGACGACCACGTCGTGACCAGCCAGCGCAGGCCCGATAGAATCGGGTTCGGTGATCTCCACCACTTCGCCGTCGATGTCGTCGTGTTCGCGGTGTGTGAGCGCCGTGACCTCGTGACTCTCGAGCCCGCGGAGCGTCTCGCGACCGACGCTGCCCGCGGCACCCGTGACTGCGATCCGTGCCATACCGACGACTCGGACGCCACCGTCAAATAGGTCACCGCGACGGCGATGACAACTCCTAAGTTTAGGCTTACCTAATCCAGGGCAGATGGAACTCACGCGCCGGGACGCACTCGCCGCGCTGGCAGGCGCGGGTGTCCTCGGGGGCGGCGGCGCGGCCGCACTCACCCGTGACGGGTTCAGCGAGGACGGCGACCACAGCGAGAGAGAAAATGCCGAAACGGATGGCGACGCCGCTCGGGAGGAAATCGAGCGGGTCGTCCCGGCGCTCGTCGTGACGGCGAGGGCTGTCTATCCGAGCGCCGTCGAGAACACTGGCGCGTTCGTCGAGACGTACGCGGGGACGAAACTCGACAGCAGGCCGGCGTTCGGGGAACGGGCGGCCGAGGCGCTCGACGGACTCGACGCCGAGGCACGCATCACGTTCGACGCCGCGTTCGCGGCCCTCGACCCGACCGAGGCGGAGACGGTCCTGCGACGGGCGGGCGCCGACACCGCCGAACCGGACCCCGAGGGCACGACCGCCGAGCAGGTGCGCTACTACTTCGTCAACGAGGTGCTGTTCGCGCTGTACACCTCGCCGACCGGTGGTGAACTCGTCGGCATCGAGAACCCACAGGGCCACCCGGGCGGCACAGACAGCTACCAGCGAGGGCCGAACCGATGAGTCCGGAGGACGCCGATCCAGGGGCCGAAACAGCGACGGGGACGCCCGACCGGACGCCCTCGCCGAAAGTCGACGTCTGCGTCGTCGGTGCGGGCCCCTCGGGAGCACTCTTGGCGAATCGCCTCGCCGACCGCGGGCACGAGGTCGTGATACTGGAGGCGGGGCCCAGATTCGACCGAAGCGACCGCCAGGAGCGGATGGAGCGGGCGATCCGCCCCGCTCACGGTGCGCCCTCCGTCTGGGACATGGGCGGGGAGCGCGACGCCTACACCTCGAGTGGCGAGTGGTTCTACCCGCTGAACGTCACGCGCGTCAAGGGCGTCGGCGGGTCGACGCTCCACTGGCAGGGGATGGTCATGCGCCTTCACGAGTCGGACTTCGAGCGTCACACCCGCGACGGCGTCGGTGCCGACTGGCCGATCGACTACACCGACCTCAAACCCTACTACGCGGAGGCGGAACGGGCTCTGGGCGTCGCAGGTGCCTCGGACAACCCCTTCGCGCCGCCCCGCGACAGTCCCTACCCGATGCCCGCGTTCCCGCCGTCCTACAGCGACTCGATCTTCGCCGAGGCCTGTGAGGACGCCGAAATCGCGATGCACTCTGTGCCCAACGCCCGCAACAGCGAGTCCCGAGATGGCCGCAGCGAGTGCGTCGGCTACGGCACCTGCAAGCCGGTCTGTCCCTCCGGCGCGAAGTACAGCGCCGACTACACGGTCGAAGCGGCCGAGTCGAAGGGCGTCCGTGTCCTCGACCGCGTTCCGGTACAGCGCCTGGAGACCACGGATGGTGGCGACCGGGTCGGTGCAGCGGTCTACGCGACGCCGGACGGCGAGGAGCATCGTCAGGAAGCGAGACAGTTCGTCCTCGCCGCAGGGGGTGTCGAGACCCCCCGTCTCCTCTTGCTCTCGCGCTCGACAGAGTATCCGGACGGACTCGCCAACTCCTCGGGTGCCGTGGGTCGGTACTTCATGGAACACCTCTTCGCGGGCACTGGCGGGCGACTCGACCGTCCGACGCGCCAGAACCACGTCGGGTTCATCACGAGCGAATCCCACCAGTTCTACGACAACGACTTCGAGGACGTGGGCCCGATCAAACTGGAGTTCCTCAACTACGCAGGTCCCTCGCCGGTCGAACAGGCGCTGACCGCTGACGAGTGGGGCGACGACCTGCTCGAGTCGCTCCGGGATTCGTACGGTCGACACCTCGCGATGGGCGGCCTCGTCGGCCAACTGCCTCGTGCGGACAACCGGATCACGCTCGACCCCTCGACGACCGACGACCACGGCAACCCCGTCCCGGAGATCCACTGGTCGCTCGACGAGCGGACGAAGCGCACGCTCGCGAAGGCAAACGAGTTGCAGGCGCGCGTCTTCGACGAACTCGACGCCGACGTCGAGTGGACGGTCGGTCCGGACAACACCGGCCCGGCGTTCCATCACATGGGAACGACGCGGATGGGCGACGACCCCGACGAGAGCGTCGTCGACGCACGGCTGCGAACGCACGACGTGGCGAATCTCACTGTCGCGTCGAGTAGCGTCTTCGTCACGAGCGGGGCGATGAACCCGACCCTGACTATCGCCGCGCTCGCGCTGAAAGCCGCCGACCACGTCGACGCCGACCTCTGATAGTGCTTATTGTAGATTATTTCCGGATCGCGCCGACCCCGGGGTCGGCGTGTACCGGTAAATCACTACAATAATCACTATGAAACCGCGTCGTCCGTCCGCGCTTTGGGGTCGGCCGCTCAGAGGTAGGCGAGACCGCCCGCGAGCAGGCCGGCATCGAGGAGCAAGAGCAGGGAGACGACGGTAGCTGCGAGGAAGAAGGGGCGGGCCTCGCGAGCGGGTTCGCGGACCTTCTTCTCCCCGAAACCGTCGGCGAGTTTGCCACCGCCGACCTCGACGAGGCCGATGAGCAGGAACCAGAGGACGACCATCCCGATCACGAGATGTCCGCGAGTGGTACTGGCGAGCGACTCGAAGGTGTAGCCGGCGGCCGCGCCGGCCATGTGCCCCCCGGAGGCGAGCATGACGAGCGCGCTCACCCGGGAGAGGTTACGGAGTTTCGAGACGACCGGTACCAGCGGCTCGGCGTTGGCGACGCCGTTCATCGCGGTCGGTAGAATCGCCAGCGTGACGAAGACGACACTCCCGGTCCACACCCCGCCGAACAGCAGGTGCAGCACGTACATCGTGGTATCCAGCAATGACATGTGCCACACCGAGGACCGCCGCCACTTGAACGTACCCACACTCGTTCGCGGTGGCCCGAGCGGAGCAGTGGACGGACGGCTTCAGCTCTGGTACTTCTCGGCCCGGAGTTCGTCGACGTAGGTGCCGCCGACCGCCGAGGAGACGTCTTCGAGGTCGAGTTTGTCGACGAGGTTGACGAAGGCACCGGGGTCGGGAACCAGGAAGATACGCACCTCGAAGGCGGTGTCCTGCTCGGCCACGTCGACGACGGCGTCGAGGACGATCGACAGGGAGTCCTGGTGGACGTGCGAGAGCGCCTTGTCGGCGATCTGCTCGCCGGTCCCACGCGTCACGTCCGGCGTCCCCATGTCGATGGTCGTCCCGAGGGAGTTGGCGATGCCGTCGATGAATCCGGAGGTCATGATGTTACAGATCTCCTGGAGAGCGCTGCGGTGGAGGTCGTTGAACCCGTCGTCTGTTGGGACACCGGTCATCAACTCGGCGATCTCGGCGGCCGTCGCGTCGGCGAACGTCAAAAAGAAGACGCCGTAGGGTGGCTCCCTGAGTCGAACGCGGGCGCTGTGGAGCGGAACGTCGCCGATCTCCCCAGGAACGTCTTCGGGGTCGACGAACGCGAGACTCTTGACCTTGACCGTCGAGTCGACGCCCGCCATCGATCCGAGCGCGTCGGCGACGTTGTCCGCCCCGTCCTCGACGAGGTGATTGATGATCCGGAGTTTCCGGATATCGATCAGGATGGGCATGTCATTCACTCCCGGAGTCTGGTTGTTAGCCGTTTCCCCTGTTCTATCAGAATCGAGACTCGGTCGTCGGCCCGAGAATCGGGGGCCGTGGACGATGTAGCGTCCGCCCCGCGACCAGGGGGCGCGGACGGTCACTCTTAAGCCCCGGCGTCCGCTTGCCCCGTGTATGGAACCACGGGACCTGTCGTCACACACCGTCTATCGGGCGGGCCGCGGCGTCGAGGAGGTGGCTCGCGACCTGGGACTCGACCCGGCGTCGCTGGTGAAACTCTCCTCGAACGAGAACCCCCACGGACCGAGTCCGAAAGCCGTCGAGGCCATCCGCGAGAGCGCAGACGGTGTCCACAGGTATCCCAAGACCGCCCACGTCGACCTCACCGCCAAACTCGCCGACCGACACGGCGTCACTCCCGAACAGGTGTGGCTCACCCCGAGCGCCGACGCCGCGCTGGACTATCTCGCTCGCGCCGTCATCGAACCGGGCCAGCGCGTGCTCACGCCGACGCCCGGATTCGCCTACTACCCGATGAGCGCCCGCTATCACCACGGCGAGGTCGACGAGTACGTCCTCTCGAAGGCCGAGGACTTCGCCCAGACGCCCGAGACTGTCCTCGACCACTACGAGGGCCAGCGGATCGTCTACGTCACGAGTCCGCACAACCCCACGGGCTCGGAGATGAGCGTCGATGACCTGCGGACCGTCGCCGAGGAGACCGACGACGACACGCTCGTGGTCTACGACGAGGCGTACATCCACTTCTCGGACTCGCCGTCGGCTATCAACGTGGTCGACGAGCGCGACGACGTGGCCGTCGTCCGGACGTTCTCGAAGGCCTACGGCCTGGCGGGGACGCGACTGGGCTACGCCGTCGTCCCCGATGCCTGGGCAGACGCCTACGCCCGGATCAACACGCCCTTCGCGGTGACCGTCCCGACGCTCGCGGCCGGTCTCGCGGCACTCGACGACGAGGAACACGTCACGAAGACCGTCGAGTCCGCTCAGTGGGCCCGCGAGTACCTCCACGAACACCTCGACGCTCGCACCTGGGAGAGCGGCGGGAACTTCGTCCTCTGTGAGGTGGGCGACGCGTCCGCCGTCGCGGACGCCTGCCAGCACCGCGGCGTCATCGTCAGGGACTGTTCGAGTTTCGGACTCCACGAGTGTATCCGCGTGACCTGTGGCACCCACGAGGAGACCGAACGCGCCGTCGAGACCATCAACGAGGTGCTCGCGGAGGTGTCGGTGGCGTGAGACCGGATAGCTGTCGCCACCGCGAAGGCGCTCGCTCGTCCGGGGGTGGGTGAGTCGTGCGCGTCGCGGTAACTGGAACACCGGGGACCGGCAAGTCGACGGCCGTCGAACTGCTCGACGCCGAGACCGACGGCCGCAGCGCCGACACCGAAGGCCCCGACGCCGACACGGAACATCTCGATACCGGGTTCGACCTCGACGTGATCCACCTCAACGAGGTCGTCCACGAAGAGGGGCTGACGACCGACCACGACGAGGCCCGCGACTCGGCGGTGGCGGACATGGAGGCCGTCGCAGACTACCTCGACGGTCGCGACGACGTGCTCTTCGAGTCCCACCTCGCGCACCACTTCGACGCCGACCGGGTGGTCGTCTTGCGCTGTCATCCCGAGACGCTGGCCGAGCGACTCCAAGAGCGGGGCGAGTCCGACGAGAAGGCCCAGGAGAACGCCGACAGCGAGGCGCTGGACGTCATTCTGGCGGAGGCGGTCGAGCGACACGGTGAAGACAGCGTCTACGAGATCGATACGACCGACAGGACACCCGAGGAGACCGCGAGCGCTATCCAGTCAGTCATCGACGGTGAGCGCGAGCCGTCGTCCGGGACCGTCTCCTTTCTCGATTTCCTATGACGCTCGACCAGTTTCGTCCCGCAGTGAGCGGCGTGCTCTCCCCGTCAGTCAGACTTGCCCAGCGTCTCGGTCTGTCGCCCAACGGCGTCAGCGTCATCGCGTTCGTCCTGGCTATCGTGGGTGCCGTCGCGTTCGCCGCCGCCCCCCGCGTCGACCGACTGCTGTATCTCGCGGGCGCGGCCGGGGTCGTCCTCAACGGCTGGCTCGACCTGGTCGACGGCGAACTCGCCCGCGAGACCGGCACCGGCGGGCCCGAGGGCGACCTGCTCGACCACGTCCTCGACCGCTACGCCGACGTCGTCCTGATAGCCGGACTCGCCGCCGGGGTCGAAGAGTACGCGCTCGGCTTCGCGGCCGTCACGGGCGTGCTCATGACTTCCTATCTCGGGACGCAGGCCCAGGCGGTCGGCCTCGACCGCGTCTACGGCGGTCTCGTCGGCCGCGCGGACCGGCACGCGCTCGTGGTGCTGGTCGGGATCGTCGCCGCGTTCGTCTCGCGCACCGCGGCGGGACTGACCGTCGTCGGCTGGCTGCTGGTCTTCTTCGCCGTCGTCGGCCACTTCACCGCGCTCCAGCGGTTCTACTACGCCTATCGGGCGCTGTAGACAGACCCGGCGGCCGCGAATACGACAGACCGAAATTCGTATTGGCTGCCTGAGACTACGCCACGGTCCATGAGCTGGCGTGACATCCGTCCGGTCGCCGTCGGCGTCGCCCGTCGGGACGACGAGATACTCCTGAGTCGACTCCGCGACGAGGAAGCCGACGAGACGTTCTACCGGCCGATAGGCGGTGCCGTCGAGTTCGGCGAACTGAGCGACGAGGCGCTCGTCCGCGAGTTTCGCGAAGAGCTATCGGTCGAGGTCGAGGCCTGCGACCTCCTCGACACGCTGGAAGCCACGTTCACGTTCCAGGGCGAGGACGGCCACGAGATCTGGTTTTGCTACGAGGTGGCCTTCGCCGAGGACTGGCCCTACGAGCGCGACGAGTTCGAGGGCCAAGAGCCGGAACTCGACGAGACGTATACGGCCGTCTGGTACCCGGTCGACCGGCTCTCCGACGTGACAGTGTACCCGGAGAACCTCGCGTCGCTGGTCTGAACGGTCGCCGGGTCGGCGAACGGTCGGGACAGAGTGGACCGAAGTACACTACGTGTTTGCTCTCGGTTGCTGCCAGTTGCGCCGCCAGACGAGAGCGCCCACACCAACTGCGAAGAGGTACGCGGGGACGAGTAGTGCCGACTGGCCGTCGACGAGGACAGCATAGAGCACGAGGAACCCGCCGACGATGGCACTGGTGACGAACACGAGCAGTTGCCCGCTCTCGGTCTGTACCTTGAGATCCAGTCCCGTCCCTCTTCGAAGCCCGACCATCACCGACACGAGACAGAGTGCCGTGACCGCCGGGAGCCCCAGCACGGTTACCGGTGTCGCGGGAAGCAGAGTCGACGAGCTGAGGATGATCGACCAGCCGAAGAGACTCCCGCCGTACCAGACGACGCCTCGCATGAGTTCCTCACCCAGTATCTGGTACGTCGGGTCCTGGCGGTCTTCCAGCACCGCTCCGACGAAATAGAACCCACAGAGCGGTCCGAGAAAGCCGAGTGGGAGTGCCAACACGCTGAATGGACCGCCCACCAGATACGCCACCACGGATCCGACGATAGCGACGACCGACAGTATCGCACCGTAGCGATGGATCGCCCGGAACGTAGCGACGTCCATAGGTGATGCCTGGGTGAGATAGTCGTCCCGTTCGGAAAAAGACGACGGGCGGGTTAGGTCGCCGCTATCGCCTCGGCCTCCGCATCGAGTTTGGCCAGCACGTCCGGCCGACCGTGGACGACGATGTGGACCTCGTCGGCGTCGTAGTCGACCGTCTCGACCGTCGCCCGGTCGTAGGCCCGGGAGACGAGCCCCATCGCCTCGTCACAGTTGGGCAAGACGAGTTCGAGACGGTCGGTCGGAAGCCGCTCGGTCACCGCCTCGATCAGCATCTCGACGTTCGTCCCGTCGGTGACGCTCATCGGGACGGGCGTGGGAGCGCGTTCAGCGATGGCCGCCACCCGTTCCTCGCGCTCGCCCTCGTCGAGCAGGTCGACCTTGTTCAGCGCCGTCACGACGTTGGCCTCGTCGACGCCCTGCGATTCGAGGACGTCCAGGGAGACGTCGAGTTTCTCGCGTGCCGTGTCGGGATCGTCGCTCGCGTCCACGACGAGCACCACCGCATCGGCAGCAGCGGCTTCCGAGAGCGTCTCGCTGAACGACTCGACCAGCCAGTGGGGGAGTTCGTCGACGAACCCCACGGTGTCGGTGAAGAGGACCGGTCGACCGTCCAGTGTCGCCCGGCGGGTCGTCGTCTCCAGCGTCTTGAACAGTCGGTCCTCGACCGCTGCTGTCGGGTCGTTCTCTGGCCGGTCCGACTGGGCACCGTCGTCGGCGCCGTCATCTGCCTGGTCCGCCGAGAGTTCCATCTCGTCGGCGAGGCGGTGGAGCAGCGTCGACTTCCCGGCGTTCGTGTAGCCGGCGATGGTCACGAGGTCGAACCCCTGTTCGCGGCGGCGTTCGCGGTACTGTTCGGCCGGACTCGGGAGGTCGTCGATCTTTCGTTCCAGTTCTGCGATACGGTTTTTCACGCCGTCGACCGGCGTGCCCTTCTCCAGCAGTTTGTTGAGAAACTGCAGGTCGGCCGTCTCCTCGATCCGCGGGAGTTCGTACCGCAACCGGGCGAGTTCGACCTGGAGCTGTGCGCGTCTCGTCTCGGCCTGGCCCGCGAAGATCTCCAGGACGAGCCGGTAGCGGTCGAACACGCGCGTCCCCTCGGGCATTTCGTCCCGGATCGCGATGGTCTGTTTCGGGGAGAGTTCGCCGTCGACGGCGACGAGCGTGGCACCGGTATCGCCCACCCGTTCGGCGAGCTCGCTCACTTTCCCGCCGCCGAAGTAGGTGCCGGGGTCCTCGGCGCGGGCCTGTGTCACCTCGCCGACGACGCGGTACCCTGCCGCGTCGGTCAGCGCCGCTATCTCGGTCGTATCTATCGGTCGGTTCTCCGCTCGCTTCGCGACGATCGCTGGGTTACCTGTCTGCTGTGTCATGGTCTGTCGGTCGCTGTCGGTCGGTCGCTGTCAGTCGAGAGCGGTACGGGACCGACCGACCCGGTCGCGGGTGGCGAGAAGAGTCGCGCCGCTACGGGTCGGAACTCACCGGCCGCCGCGACGGGTCACCCGAGGGTGACTGCATCGAACTGCGGGGAGGGCGGACCGGCTCAAAACGTGGAGAGGGTCTCCATCGTCAGAACTGTCTGGTGGGACAGGTATAAAATCCCGGGCCGGTGTTTCGCGGCCTGCAACAGCGATGGGGAAGCCCCGAGTACGGGGACAGCGGTCGGGTCGCGAGTTCCGGCGCATCCTTTATCAACAGTCGTGGCCAACGGACAGGTATGGTTCAGTGTGAGATGTGCGGGACGGAGACGAACTCACCGAACACGGTGAAAATCGAGGGAGCCGAACTCGACGTCTGTGACGAGTGCACGGAGTTCGGCACCGAGGTGAAACAGCAGAGTTCCTCGGGCGCGTCGACGAAGTACTCGACCGGGTCGAGTTCGTCTTCGTCCAGCACGTCCTCGTCCTCGTCGAGCGCGTCGTCGTCCAGTGCTTCCGGTGGGTCACAGAGCCGCTCGGACATGTTCGACGAGATGGACGAACTCGCACAGGACTACGACGAGCGCATCCGATCGGGCCGGGAGTCCAAGGGCTACAGCCAGAAGGAGCTGGCCCAGCAGTTGAACGAGAAAGCGAGTCTCATCCGGAAACTCGAACGCGGCGACACGCTCCCCAGCGACGAGGTCCAGAGCAAACTCGAGCGCGCGCTCGACATCGAGCTCTCCGCGGGCGGTGGCGTCGAAGACACCGAGTGGGAGAGCGACAACGCCGGCGGCGGCTACACGCTCGGTGACGTCGTCGAACGCAAAGACTGAGCGACTGACTCAATTTTCGGCCGACCGACCGGAACCGACACGAGCACCGGCCAGTCAGAGATGGTGAGTGACGTCGTCGGTGCCGATCTCCTCGCCGATTGTCTCGATCTCGGCTTCGAGGTCGGCTATCTCGGTCTGGAGGCGCTGGAACTCGCTGCTCTCCCGGAGTTCGCCCGCCGACTTCTCGACCTGAAGGACGTTGCGTTTGAGTCGCTTGGCCGTGAGTTCACGCATCCTGTCGTCGTACTCGGTGACCGTCATCAGGCGGTCGACTACCTCCCTGAGATCGTCTCTCGTGACCGGCTTGACGATGTAGTCGTCACAACCCATGTCGATGATGTCGAAGTCCGGGTCGACAGCTGTCACCATCGCGACCCGACACTGGACGCCTCGCTCTTCGATCTCTGCGAGCACCTCGTTGCCGGAGATGATCGGCATTCGACGGTCGAGCAAGACGACGTCGAGATCCGAGGAGAGCATCTCCATGGCCTCGACGCCACCGTAGGCAGTCCGGACGTCGTAGTCCTCGTCCAGGTAGTCTGTGTACAGTTCGGCGAGGTGGTCCTCGTCCTCGACGACCAGGACCCTGCCGCGCGCGTCACTCCCCTGTGTCACGACACAGAGTTCGGGAGGCACTGTCTTAATCTTCACCCAGCGTGTTCCGATTCTGAATACGGGTGGGTTCGGTCGCGAACTCGGGGGCTTCGAGCGTTCGACCGACTCACAACCTATTTGACCCGTGCGATACCGCGTGGAGGTATGTTCGTTCTGGTCAACCTGAAAGCCTACCCGTGTGACCCAGTAGACGTGGCCCGCGCGGCCGCCGACGTGAGCGACGAGTCCGGCGTTCGTGTCGCCGTCGCACCGCAGGCCGCCCACGTAGACGCGGTCGCCGAGACCGGCGTCGAGACGTGGGCCCAGCACGTCAGCCCCGTCGAACACGGCAGCCACACCGGCAGCACGCTCGCCGAGGCCGTCGCCGACGCCGGTGCCGTCGGCACGCTGATCAACCACTCCGAGAACCGTCGCAAACTCGCGGACATCGACGCGAGTATCGAGGCCGCCGAGCGGACAGGATTAGAGACCTGTGTCTGTGCCAACAACCCCGCACAGGTCGGCGCCGCCGCCGCGCTCGGGCCCGACGCCGTCGCGGTCGAACCCCCCGCGCTCATCGGCACCGGGACGCCGGTCAGTCAGGCCGACCCCGACATCGTCACCGGCGCCGTCGAAGCGGCCGCCGCGGTCGACCCGTCGGTCGACATCTACTGTGGCGCCGGGATCTCGACCGGCGAGGATCTCGAAGCAGCTGGCGAGTTGGGCGCGAGCGGCGTCCTGCTGGCCAGCGGCGTCGCCAAAGCCGAGGACCCGCGGGCGGCGCTCGAAGACCTGGTCGAACCGCTCGCCTGAAAATACAGTTTTTCGCTGTCCTATAGCAGTTCGGCGTCCGACGTGTCGTCGGTCATGCCGTCCGTGAAGCCAGCGTCGCCAGAGCCGACCCCGTCGAGGTCGTCCAGGCCGTCGAGGTCGAATCCAGACTTGGTTTCGGAATTAGACTCGGAATCGGACTCGACAGACCCGTTCTCGTCCGGTTCGAGCGCCGTCTCGATCTGTTCGACGAACGGGCGCACGCTCCCGGTGTCGGTGCGGTCTTCGAGCAGTTCCGTGAGTCGGTAGTCGTAGCGACCGCGACCGACGTGCTCGACGAGTCCACGGACCCTGAGCCGGCGATTGCGAGCGTACGCGGCGGTCCGGTCGTCGGACCCACCAGCGGCGAAGAGTGCGTCCATCGGCGTACCCGGACCGTGGTCGCGATAGTAGCGCAACATGCCACGAGTCTGGGCGTCGAGGTCGCGCAGGTCGTCCGTGAGGTGGCGGGCGAGGGCCGCTGCGCTCTCGAATTCCTCGCTGAGTGCCGTCGATTCCCCGCGCTCGAAGGCGTTGGTCGCGCGGTCGCCGAGCGGGTTCTGTTCGACACCGTCGAACCCCCGCGTCACGGCCTGCGTGACGCCGCCGTCGGCGACACTCGCACTGGTGCTGGCTCCGCCGTCCGACGTGGACGCCGGGCCGCCGCTCTCCTCACCGAACGCGTCGGCGACGGCGAGGAAGCCGTCCGAGTCGCCCGTGTTGTCCGGGGATCCGTCCGAGTCGTCCGAGAAACCACTCGGTTCGACCGGGGAACCGTCCGACTCTTCGGCGCTCGCGACCGCCGCCGAGACGGTCTCGTCGTCGGCATCCGACGAACCGGTCGCGTCTGCCGGACTGGCGGCCGACGGTTCGGCGGGCCAGCCCGAACCGTTCTCGTCTGCGCCGCCTTCGCCGGGCCAGGTCATGGTACTGAGGTCGTAGCCGTCCTCGCGACGATTCTCCGCTCCACCCGCAGACTCTGCCGCAGGGACGTCCTCGTCCCAGTTGCCGGTCGCGGCTTTCCGCCGGTCGCGCATCCGCTCCTGTTCGGTCCGGCCGGGATTGGCACCGTCTACCTGGTCTATCAGGGCCTGCGTGAACTGGTCGGCCATCCGCTGCATGTCCCGAGCGTCCTCGAGTTCGGTCTCCAGTTCGGCGATGCGGGAGTTCTTCCGGTCGAGTTCCTCCCGGAGTTCCTCGATACGACTCTCGCGTTCGGCCTGTTCGTCGCTTATCTCCTGGAGTTCGGAGACGAGGTCGTCGCTGACCGACTTCAGGTCCGGGCGTTCGAAGTCGTCCAGCCCCGGCGTCGCACCGGCGTCGAAGGTCTGCTTGCGGTGGAACTGCACTCTCCTGATGGACTCGGCCCAGTCGGTCATCAGGAAGGCTTCGCCGTCGTTCAGGTCCTCGACGGCCGCTGCGTAGTCGCTGTCGAGCACTCTGCTGACGACTTTCGTGTCGTTGTTCCAGGTCAGGCGGTGCCAGACGAGCCAGTCACACTGCGTGATGAAGTCTTTCTTGACGTCGGCGGGGCGCTGGCTGACACCCATGACGCCGAGGCCGTGTTTGCGTCCTCGCTTGGAGATCTTGATGAGCATCTGGCCACACTCGCCGACGCTGCCCTTCTGGGGGATGTACTCGTGGACCTCCTCGACCAGCAGGAGGAACGGCTGTTTCTGTTTTTTGGCCTTCGCGAAGAGATGTCGGGAGACTTCGGTGAGGAGTTCGCGTGCCTCGTCCTCGTCGAGAAACGAGGAGACGTCGAGGATGATCGGGACGTTCTGTTCGAGGGCGAGGGAAGCGATCTTCTCGGCGTGCTCGACGGTGACGCGGATGTCACACTCCTCGTCGTCGCCGGCGTGGAGGATCTCGTACTCCTCTTTGAGGCCGTAGTACTCGCCGTCGATGTCGACGATGAGCATCCCGAACCCGTTGTCGAGTAGTTTCTCGGTGATGACGCTCGCGGAGTTGGACTTCCCTGCGCCGCTTTTCCCAGTGACGAATCCCCGACCGGTCAGCAGTTCGACCACGGGGAGGTCGACGGACGCCCCTGGTTCGCCGCTCCCACAGGGCCCGTCACTGACCTCCGCGACGGTGATCGACTCGGTCTCTGCCATGTCCACGTATCCCGGACGAACCGGTATAAGGCCCCGTCAGACCCCCGTCTGACGCCGTGCCGGATGGTCGCCGTTCCCGCCCGACGGCCGACCTGGTGGCAGGCGAAACCGATTGATCGAGCCTCTGGATCGCCCTTTCGCAGGCCTTTTGGTCGGCCCCGCGAGCATGGGGATATGAAGTTCGCCCACGGGGCAGCGCTCGCCCTTCTCGTCGTTCTCGCCGGTTGTAGCGGGTTCATCGGCGGTGGCGGTACCGCAACGCCGTCGGCCACGGCGCCGCCGACCCCGACGGTCACTCCCACGGCGACCCCGACTGCTGTGCCGACTCCAACTCCAACCCCGACCGCGACGCCGCTCCCCGAGTCCTACACCACGCGGACGTTCACGAACGAGTCACTCGGCGTGACTTTCGATCTCGCGGGCAACGAGAGCGCACTCGGTTCGGTGTTGACTGCCGACATCACGGGGCACCAGATCACACGCGGGCCCGTTCTGAACTGCGCGCGAGCGACGCCCTTCGTCGCCATCTCGACGAACGCCCCCGTCGCGGACGTGGCGACGACGATGTCCTACGACCCGTCGATGCTCCCGCCGAACGCGAGCGAGTCCGAACTCTCCGTGTTCGTCTATAACAAGACTGTGAACTTCTACCTGGAGATGGAGACGACTGTCGACACCGCCAACGATACCGCGAGTGCGACCAGACTCAGACTGGGACAGACGTTCACCCGGGAAACCGAAAACGGCACCGAACGGCTGAGTCCCCGCCTCGACGGCACGCGACTCGACAACGCGTTCGTCGTCATGCACGCTCCGACGTTCTGGGAGGCGGTCGAGACCCAGCAGATCCCCCAACGCTGCCAGGGTTCGACGTCGACGCCCGCACCGACCGCGACGACGAACTGACACCAGTGCCGCCGCGGCCACCTCGGGGTAGTGTCACCGCCGACTGTTTTAACCGCCTGCCGGTCGAACGTCGAGATAGACAGGGTGAGTATGACGCGTTACGAGACGGTGGTCGAGGGCGAGATGGTCTACGTGGGTGCGCCCGACGGACGGTTGAAAGTCGGCGACGTCGACACGATAATCGAGGCCGTGGGCGGCCCCTCCTGGACTATCACCTACAGCCAGGAGACCAAACGCCACCACCCTGAACTGGACACCGCCGACGAGGGACTGACGGTCGACGTCGTCGACATGATGCACACGATGACCTTCGGCGAGCGATTCGTCGAGACGATGGCCGCCCACCCCACCGAGACGCCCCCCGAGGACGACCTCTCGCCGCGCATGGGCCTGTTCGTCGGCAAACTCCTCGACAACCTCGAAAACGGCGTCGACTAGAAGTCAGATAACACCGACTGGACCCACTCGCCGCTCGGGGTCGTCGGTCTGTCTCGTTCGCCCGAAACCTCGTCTCCTTCGCTTGCCTCGTCCTCTTCGCTCCCCTCGTTCGTTTCGCCGTTCGAGCTGTCGGCCGAGCCGTCGCCAGGGAGGTCTTCGAACCCGCCGAGACTCGCCTGTTCGCCCGCGTCGAACGAGAGTTTCGAGACCCGAACGCCGACTTTGCGAACCGGTTCCTCGTCGAACTCCGCCAGCAAGTCGAGCGCCGTCGACTCGACGAGGTCGGCGTTCTGGACCGGCCCGGGAAGTGACTCGGCTCGCGTGTTCACGTCGAACGGCGGCGTGACGACTTTGATGCCGATCGTCTGGTAGAGGGCACCTTCCCGTTCGGCGCGCTCGGCGACGTCCGCAGCGAGGGACCGAACTCGTTCACGCTTTTGTTCTGTCGCCTCGGTCGCTTCGGTGAACGCCGACTCCCGGGAGAGACTCTTGGGCTCGCCGACCGGTTCGACTTCGCGAGCGTCCTCCCCGCGGGCGAAACGCCGGACTTCGAGGCCGCGCTCGCCGAAGCGGTCGGCCAGTCGGTCGGGGTCGGCCGCCGCCAGATCCGCCGCCGTCTCGATACCCAGCTCGCGGAGTTCACGCGCCGTGACGGGACCGACGTTGTGGATCTCCTCGACGTCGAGGGGAGCGAGAAACTCCCTGACCTCGCCAGGTTCGACGACGACCAGTCCGTCGGGTTTGTCGTGGTCGCTGGCCACCTTCGCGGCGCTCATCGTCGGTGCCACGCCGACGCTCGCGACGACGCCTGCCTCCTCGTGGACCGCCCGTTTCAACTCGCGGGCGAACACCTCGACGGTCGGCCGGTCCTCACCGTCTGTCCCGTCACTCCCGTTCAGGGTTCCCTGTCCGCTCCAGCGCACTCGGTCGGTGACGTCGAGGTAGGCTTCGTCGATGCTGACCTCGCGGACGACGTCGGCGTGGTCGCGCAGTACCTCCTTCACGTCGGCTGCGACGTCCTCGTAGTAGTCGAGGTCGACCGGGCGGTAGAAGCCAGCCTCCGAGACGTCGAGGTCGGGGTCCTGCGCTGCTTCGACCTTTCGGGGGAGCAGTTCGAGTGCCTCGCTGATGGCCATCGCGCTCTCGACGCCGAACTCGCGGGCCTCGTAACTCGCGGTGGCGACGGCACCGTGTGTCTCGTCGGATTCGTAGCCCATTCCGACGACGAGCGGTTCGCCCCGGAGCGCGGGTTCGCGAAGTCGCTCGCAGGCCGCGTAAAAACAGTCCATGTCGATATGACAGACGACCTGATCGGGTGAGCGGTCGCGCGTGCCGAACGTTTCTCGACCCGCAGTCACGGACAGTCCACCCCCGCCGGAGGCACAGCCATCGATTTGCCGGACGTACGACACCGACGGTCATGAACCCCGCGCTACCTGCTCCCGCCCGACCGGGCGGCGTGCTCAGTCCCCACCCCACCGGGCGGCGTGCTCAGCCACTGCTCCTCGCGTTCGTCCCGTTCGTCCCCCGAGTCGGTGTGGGTGTCGAAGCCACGGGAGCGTTGGGTTCAGGGGTCGCCGTGCCGGTCGGGGTCGGAACCGCCGTCGGAGTGGGGGTCGGACTCGGAGTCGGTGTTGCCGTCGGCGCTGCGGTGGCAGTCGAGGCGTCCGGCTCGTCGTCGCCCGGTGACACTGTCGGGGTCGGTGTCTCCGGCGCCGCCGTTCCGGTAGTGCCGACTGGCGTGTCGGTCGGGGTTCCAGTGGGCGTCGACGTCGGTGTGTCGGGCGCGGTCGTCGCCCTGGGTGTGGGCGTCGGGTCCGGCGCTCGCTGTGCGAGGATCAGCGAGCGGTTGTTCGGTCCCTCCCAGACGACGTACAGTTGTTCGTAGGCCGCGTCGGGGACCCGACAGACGCTCCCGGGCCGTACACGCGTGCGGTTCGTCTCGCAGGCCATCCCGTCGCTCCCGTCGAAGGTTCCGAGGCGCCCGTGGTCGCCGGATTCCACGACGAGTCGCGACCCGTCGAGCGCATCGCCACCGAAGTGTCTGACGAGCACAGTGTCGTTCTCGACGTCGAAAGTGAAACTCGCCCGGGGATCGGTCGATGGGTCACCGCCCGAGAGCGACGACGCGACGACCGTCGCCAGGAGGACTGCCGCGACGGCCATCACCGCCAGCCGTCTCGCCTGGGCCCGACGCGCTCGGATCACACCCGGGGTAATCCCTCCTGTGCAATAGAACTACTGGGCCCGACTGTACTGCACCCCGTCTCACGGTTCCGCCCCGTCTCGATTCGCCTGGTGACCGTTCAGTAGAGGGAGTAGAAATAACGTTTCGAGCTGGTGCAGTTACCGCGACAGCACTCGCGATCGTGGGATGGAAGCCCTCGGCGGGCTCGCGGCCGCTGCGCGAGATATCTGCGCTCT
>Ga0207718_100334_pt1 | contig 48439 bp, 47 predicted proteins | sample A23M2SouthBayCA_FD_187749 | JGI IMG/M metagenome (GOLD analysis project Ga0207718, IMG submission 187749) | Aerobic enrichment media microbial communities from Eden Landing Ponds, California, USA - A23 M2 (SPAdes) | ecosystem: Environmental > Aquatic > Marine > Unclassified | place: Emeryville...
CCGAACTGTACCCGCTCAACTGTCTGAAGCAGGACGACTACTACTTCAGCAAGCGCATCGCTCGGTGTGACGACTCGGATTCCGAGCAGGCCACGCGGTTGAACCACAAAAAGTCAGATCGCCGCACACACTACTTCCACACGCTCTCGAAACATATCGTTCAGCGATGTGTCGAGAAAAGAGTTGGAACCATCGTGGTTGGCGACCTTTCCGGCATCCGCGAGGACGAGGAGAACGACGAGGTAAAGGACTGGGGCACCCACGGCAACCTCGACCTGCACTCGTGGGCGTTCGACCGCTTCACCGACCTGCTCGAATACAAAGCCGAGATGGAAGGCATCTCCGTTGAGACGGTATCCGAGCGGGATACGTCGAAGTCGTGTTCGTGCTGTGGTCGCAAACGTGACGCGAACCGTGTTGATCGCGGATTGTACGTGTGCGACGACTGCGGGACAGTAGCGAACGCTGATGTGAACGGGGCCGAGAACATTCGACAGAAAGTATCTCCGAGTTCACCGAATCTCTCGGTGAATAGGAGTAACGGCTGGTTGGCACAGCCATCGACGTTCCTGTTTGACAAGGAAACTGGCGCATTCGCGCCTCAAGAACAGGTCACGTCGTAAACCACAATATCCCAACACGGGAATCCTCGCCCTTCAGCGCGGGGAGGATGTCAATCGTGGCCGGAGACCGGCACTGGCTCGTACGGTTCTTCGAGATACTCTTGATCGGACTCACTGAGATCGATCTCCAGTGCTTCGACGGCGTCTTCGAGGTGTTCGACGCTCGTCGTGCCGACGATCGGCGCGTCGACGGCGTCCTGTTCGAGCAGCCACGCGAGGGCGATCTGGGCCATCGTCACGCCGTAATCGTCGGCGAGTTCCTCGACGCGCTCGTTGATCTCCTGCCCGCCGCCCTCGAAGTAGGGGTGGTCGCGGGCGTAGTCGTCGGTCTCGCCCCTGATCGTCGCATCGAACGCCTCGTGCGGTCGCGCGAGGTAGCCACGCGCCAGCGGACTCCACGGGATCGACCCGATCCCTTCCCGTTCACACAGTGGTAGCATCTCGCGTTCTTCCTCTCGATAGAGGAGATTGTAGTGGTTTTGCATCGTCTGGAAGCGCTCCAGATCGAGCCGATCGCTCGCGTGCAGGGCGTCGGCGAACTGGTAGGCCCACATCGAGGAGGCACCGACGTACCGGACCTGGTCGCGTCGGACAGCGTCGTCAAGCGCTTTCAGGGTCTCCTCGATCGGCGTCTGGTAGTCCCAGCGGTGGGTCTGATAGAGGTCGATCGTCTCCATTCCCAGGCGGTCGAGGCTATTGCTGAGTTCCTGTTCGATCGCCTTCCGGGAGAGGCCCTGCGCGTTCGGGTTCTCGTCGTCCATCTCGCCGTAGACCTTGGTGGCGACGACCTGCTCGTCGCGGTCGTACTCCGCGAGGACGTTCCCGAGAACGCGCTCTGATTCGCCCAGGGAGTAGACGTTCGCCGTGTCGAAGAAGTTGATCCCCAGGTCGATCGCGCGCTCGATGATCTCGCGGCTCTCGTCCTCGTCGAGCACCCACTCGCGCCACTCACTCGTCCCGAAACTCATGCATCCGAGAGCGATCCGGCTGACTTCCATCCCGGTAGAACCGAGGGTCGTATACTCCATAGCTGGCGGCAGGGCCGGCGTGGAGAAAAGGATTCGGTCGGTTGTCGTCCAGTGTCCGACTACTCGGCTTCACCGCGCGGGAAGTTCCCGATCGTCGCTTCGCGGAAACCATCTTCGTCGAAGTCAGCGTCGAGCCACTCGGTCAGTGCCCCGGCGTCGCGCATCGCGTTCTTCAGACACGTCGAGGCCCCGGGCGAGGGCGTGATGTTGAAGATGACGTCGTCGCCGGTGATCTTGGCCTCGCCCATGTCCAGGGATTTCGTCTCCGTATTGACGATCTGCGGCCGGACGCCGCCGTAGCCCTTCGCACGTTCGATGTCCCCTGCCTCGACAGTCGGGACGACCTTCTGGACGTGCGGGAGGAAGGCCCGCTTGCCGACAGCCGGCAGGTCATAGAGCAGGTTCTCCAGTACGTACGGCAGCAGGGTTCGATCGGCCAGGATGTTCGCGTAGCTCAGCACCGAGTCCGGCGAGAGTTCGAAGACGTCGAAGAAGTCGGCGACCGTCGAGAGCCGCCCACGCTCCAGGGCTGGGACGACCTTCGCCGTCGGGCCGAAACGCGTGAGCCCTTGATCGTGGACCTCGGCGTCGCCGTGAACCGCTGCGAAGGGGAGTTTTGCCATCTGGAGCGTATAGACCTTCCCGTTGAGAAGGCTCTCGTCGGCGACGAAGAAGCTCCCCGCGACCGGGAGCAGGGACAGGGACTCGCCGTATCCCATCTCCTTGGCGATCTGAAGGCTGTGAGAGCCGGCGGCGACGACCGCCGCGTCGCTCTGGTACCACCCACGTTCGGTCTCGACTAAGAACTCGTCGTCGGTCTCGTTGACGCGCTCTACCTCGGTGCCCGTGAACACGTCCACCCCGTCCTCGCCTTCGACCTCCCGGACGAAATCAGTCGCGAGTTCGCCGTAATCGACCGTGTAGCCGTCGGGCGTCTGGAGCGCGAGCATTTCGGTGTCCGGCTCCCGCCCTTCGACGACCCTCGGTTCGATTTCGGCGATCTCCTCGCGGTCGATCGCCCCGAGTTTCGGGAAGAGGTCGCCAAACCCCTTCTCGTGATAGCGGGCATCGAGGCGGTCGACTTCCTCGTCGCCGACTGCGAGCGCCATCTTGCTCCGCTTTGCGTGCATCTCGCGGTCGGGGTCGTTGTCCTCGAGGTAGCCGGCGACCATCTCTGCCCCCTCCTTGACTTCCTCGGCCTTTTCGAGGGAGTAGTTCGTCTCGATGTCCCCGAAGTGTAGCGTCTGGGAGTTGTTCGTATGATGGGAGTTGATCGCCGCGATCTCGGGTTCCTTTTCGAAGAGCGCGACCGACTCGATGTCGGTGAACTTCGCGACCGTATACAGCAGTGATGCGCCGCTGATACCGCCGCCGACGATGATCAGGTCGTATTCGTCTTGCATGGTAGAAGTGTCCACACAGACGGGGTTGAGACACTTGAGTCATCTGGCCGGGGAAGCCACTGCCTCGACAGTCAGCACCCGGTAGCGCGACCCCGAGCAGACGACAGACACTTCACGACCATCTCCCTACCACCGACAATGCCAGAATATCCGATCGTCGTCCGCGAGATCGGCGGTCAGAATCGACTGGGCGTCGAGGAAGCCGACGACCTCGAGGCGGACGTCCGCGAAATCGTCACCGAGGGCTACGAGCAGATCGACGTCGAGCAGCGAGACGACGGCGAAACAGTCGGTACTGTCGTGGCAAGTGAGGGCCGCCAGACGATCGAGGACGTCCGCTGGGACGCGTAGGCGGGGCGATTCTGATTGCTTGCTTCGATCACCTGACGATTCGGCCTCCGACGGCGATCCATTTATGCGTCTGACAATCCTTCGATGACCGATGAGTTCCGAGACCTGGGACCGCGAAACGATGGACGACCAGTCAGGGCGGACGGTCGTCGTCACCGGCGCGAACAGCGGGATCGGTTTCGAGGTGGCGAAGGCCTTCGCCGAGAGGGGTGCACACGTGGTCATGGCCTGCCGGAGTCTCGACCGCGCGAATGCGGCCCGCAAAGAGATTCGCGCCGACGTGGATGACGCGGCGCTCTCGGTCGAGGAACTCGATCTGGCAGACGTAGACTCCGTGCGATCGTTCGCCGAGACGTTCCGGACTGAGTATTCGGACCTCCACGTTTTGTGTAACAACGCCGGCGTGATGGCGATTCCGCGGAGCGAAACTGCGGACGGCTTCGAGACGCAGTTCGGTGTCAACCACCTCGGTCACTTCGCGCTCACGGGCTTGCTTCTCGATCGCCTTCGGGAGACCGCTGGCGAGACACGCGTCGTCACCCAGAGCAGTGGCCTCCACGAGCGTGGGGAGATCGACTTCGCGGACCTCCATGGCGAGCGATCGTACGACCGCTTTGCCGCCTACGCCCAGTCGAAACTCGCGAACGTCCTGTTCGCCTACGAACTCGACAGACGGCTTCAGGCGGCTGAGGAGAACGTCATCAGCGTCGCTTGCCACCCCGGCTTTGCCGCGACGAACCTCCAGCGACGGGGGCCAGAGAAATCGGGTTCGCGGCTTCGATTATGGATGATGAAAGTTGCCAACGCCGTCTTCGCCCAGTCCGCCGCCACGGGCGCACTCCCGATGCTCATGGCTGGGACCGACTCCGACGTCGATGGCGGCGAGTACGTCGGACCGGGCGGCTTGCTGAACATGCGGGGTGCCCCCGAGAAACAGCGTTCAAGCGACCGATCGTCCGACGAAGGACTCGCCAGGGAACTCTGGGAGGTCTCGGTCGATCTCACTGGGGTTTCATACGACCTGCCGGATCTCCGGTCGACAGCCGGGAGGAGTCCGGCTGCTGAGAAGTGAGCGACCGAGCGGACGGATATCCTGCGGTACCTAGGTGGCGTCTTCCACTCGTTCGACCCACGGACACAACGGGTCGCTCGCGAGCGGATTTCCGGTGACGGCGTGGGCGCGAGAACGCGAACCGCCACAGACGTCCAGATAGTCACACGCCGAACAGGAACCGACGAACTGGTCCGTCTCCCGCAGACGTTCGAAGAGGTCGGCGTTGCGGTAGCTGTCGACGAGGCTCCGGTCGGTGACGTTGCCGCCGCTCTCGGGGAGAAAGCCCGACGGGTAGACCTCGCCCTCGTAGCTGACGAACACGAAGCCCTTGCCCGCCCGCGTCGAGCCGACGCGGACGCCCTCACCGGACTCGCGGCGTTCGAGTTCGTCGGCGACCCGCCGGTAGTGTGGCGCTTCGACCGTAATCACGCGGTAGGGTGCTTTGCGTCCACGCCGATAGAGCCACTCCATCACCTTGACGGTCCGTTCGGAATCGAGCTGGGCCAGTTCCTCGCCGCGGCCGATGGGGACGAGGAAGAATACTTCCCACATTGCCGCGTCGAACGCCTCGACCATGTCGGCGATGGCGGGCAGATCGTCGACGGTGTTGGCGGTGACGGTCGTGTTGATCTGGATCTCCATGCCCGCCTCGCGGGCCTGCCGGGCGGCCTGCTCGACGCGGGCAAAGGACCCCTCTTCGCCGCGGAACTCGTCGTGGGCTGGCGCGGTCGCGCCGTCCAGGGAGAGCGCGATCCGCGAGACGCCGGCGTCGGCGAGCTCCCCGATCACGTCTTCGGTCAGATTCGCCGTCGGTGCGGGCGTCACGGCCGTCGTGACGTCTCTGTCGGCGGCGTGATCCAGTAGCTCGATGAGGTCCGGACGCTCCAAGGGGTCGCCGCCGGAGAACACGAGAATCGGCTGGGGGCGGCCGAAGTCGGCGATCGAGTCGATGAACGCTTTCCCTTCCTCGGTCGAAAGCTCCGCTGGATCGCGCTCGGGCTGTGCGTCTGCCCGGCAGTGGTCACATTCGAGTTCGCACGCCTGAGTGACTTCCCACGTAACGATCAACGGTCGTTCGTCGTAGTTCCGGGTCCCGGGGTGGCCGCCGGGGTGACTCGATTCCGATACGTCTGGGGTGTCGCCAGGATGCCCCGAAGTCGACGATCCGGGATCGCCTCCTGGCTGTCCCGAGGCTGACGATGGCGCGTGGCCACCGGGGTGTCCGGGCGGCGGGGCGTCACCGTGTGGATGGTCCTCAGACATTCGTCTCGGTAGACCGTCGTCCCTGATAGCCAAAAGCCCACGGACGATTCCCACGCGTCAGTATCGTTCGGGATCGATTCGGGTCACGTACCGGCGCATCGCGACGTACACTGCCACCGCACTCACAGCCATTCCAGCCACGGTCGCGGTCGTCACCGTCGTTGCGCTCCCGACCGCGAGTTTCGCGGCGACAGTCGCTAAGTGTTCGGGCAACAGCGCGAGTGCGCCGAACGCACCGATGACCAGCACCGAGTACAGGAGTTGTGCTTGCTGTCGCTTGCCAGTCAATAGCCCGAGGACGATCCCGAAGACGACGACCAGCACCGACGTTGCCGCGACCAGCAGAACCAGCGCCGGGACGTTCCGGATCGCGATGCCGTTGGCCCCGAGCAACACGATCCAGAGGATCGCCTGGAGGGGGGCCAGGATCGCCATCCCGAGTGCCTTGCCGTCGATGATATCCACCAGCGAGACCGGCGCAACCCGCAGGAGTTCGAGCGTCCCGCGCTCGATCTCCTCGGTGATCGCGTCGACGGCGATCGAACCGCTAATGAACGGCGGGAGGAACAACAGGAGTGGTACGAGTACAGTGTACGTGAACCCGAAGTACGGACTCGAAGTCGTCTCTTCGGGAAGCGAGACGGGCGGCTCATCGAGGAATTCACTCCGGTCGATCCGCTCGGTCCGTTCGAGTTCTTCGAGGACCGAGCGCAGCTGGACGACGACCAGCGTCGACTCGATACTCCCCTCGGGGACTGTTGCCGTTACCCGTATCTCTCCGCCGACGGTCTCGGCGTGTAACAGCCCCCGGACGGCCCGACTCTGGAATCCGTCCATCGCCTGGGCGCGCTCGGCGTAGGGTGTGAGTTCGACGCCGTCGACGGCTGCCGCGGCCTCCTCGAGTTCGGCCGTCGCGTCGCCGGAGACGCCGATATCGATCCCGCTCGCCTGGACGGTCCCGGGATCGTACAGCGACGTCAGCCCGACGACGAGGAACGACGAGAACGCAGCGATGAACAACTGGATGAGGAGCGCGAGGACGATCGTCTTCTCCCGGGAGAGCGACGCGACGTCCCGCCGGGCGATCGTCAGCCGGCTGTCGCCGAGCAACGAGCCGGTCGATTCGGCGTCACGGTCAGGCAAGGAAACTCACCACCGTGAGGTTGTACGCCAGGTGAATCACGATCGCGGCCACGAGGCCGACGACGTAGCCACGGCGACTTCGGACCGCACCGATGGCCGAGGTCGTCGCCGTCACCGCGTGAAGCGCCAGCGGTGCGAGCAACAGGCCGAGTGCCAGTAGCGGTGAGACGCCGTACTCCGCGCCACCGGTGACGAATGCGGCCTGCTGGACCGCCGGAAGATCAGTCCCGAGCAACTGGACGATGAGGCCGAGTTTCTCCGCGAGGAAGAACCCGAGTCCCGACAGCGATCCGACGAGGACAGCACTCGCGACGGTGCGTTCGTACTTCCGGTGGACGAATCCGGCGTAGATGTGGATGCTCTTAGCGATCTCCTCGATGACGGCGACGGCGACCAGTACGAAGATCACAGCCACCTCAGGTGCGCCCAACCAGATCGGATAGGCCATCGCGACGGCGACCAGTTCGGTCACGAGGATGAACGGCAACAGGATGATTGACAGCTTCGCCGCGCTCGTTGGCCGTTTGATCCGGCCGGAAAGCGAATCGAGGACTTTCAGCGGGACCGGCCGCTGGGTGAACATGTCCTCCTCGCGGTACAGCCCCGCGCCGAGTCCGAACATGACAGCTGCCGTCAAAAGCGGGGGCAGCGTCGAGAAGACGAACTCGGCGAGTCCGATCGTCTGACCCTGGAGATCCCGGACGACGATAGTCAGCGGCGAGATGAGGGCGATCGGCAACACGTCAGTGAAGATCGCCGGCACGAACGCGTAACTGGTGAGGCCGACGGTGATCGTGACCGTCAGGAAGGTGAGCTCCTTGAACGACCGGGCGAACATTCCCGCCAGGAACGTCGCCCCGAGGAAGAGAAGCACGAGCGGAATCACCGCCAGAACGGAGATGAACCCGCTCGCTCCGTCAGTGGCGAAGACGACGAGTCCGGCTGTGAGGAGTCCCTCGAACGCCATCGCCCCGAGGAAGTACGGCAGCGTCTTCCCGGCGATGATGTCGGCGCGGGTCACCGGCGAGACGAGCATGAGTTCGCCACGGCGGTTGAGTCGCTCACTGAGGATCGAACTCCCGTAGGCCTGGATCACGAAGTTCAGCGGCAACACGAACACGAACGCGAGGAGGAGCGACCCGAAGGGGAACGGGGGCGCGATGTCCGAGGGCGACCCCGTCGAGCCGCCGCTACCGAGGCTTCCCGCCAGCCCGCCGAGTCCGCCGAGGGTGCCACCGCCCCCGCTATCCGTACTCTCCCCGCCCGTCCCGCCGCTGCCGGCGCCGCCGGTGTCACCGCCGGTCGATCCGGACCCCCCGTCCCCGCCTGATCCAGAACCGTCTCCGGCGGTTGTGCCGTCGTCACCGCTCCCGTCGTCGGTGTCCCGGGGCTCCTGGGGCACGCGCTCGACATACTGCAGGGTCACGGAGACGGGGTTGGCCGCCGTCTGGTTGTCGTCCTGATCCATCAACCAATCGTTGTACGCTCCGACCGAACTCCGTAACTCGGTGAGTGCGGCGCTTCCTTTGGGCGAGTCAGCCACATCGACGACCTGGTTCCCCTCGATCAACAACTCGATCTTACCCGACCTGACGTCGTCAACGGTCGGCGGCTTGACGGCGAACGTCGCGTCCCGATCGACCACGTCGTGGTATGGGCTCGTCTCGTCGACGCCGACGCGGTACAGTCCGGCGTCGAGTGCGACGCCCTGGCTGGCGATGAGTGGAGCGAGCGCGCCGAGGACGACGAGTGTGCCGACCGTGACGGCTGCCGTTCGTCGGTCGATCCCGCCTGCGTTCTTGGTCACTTCCCACCAGCCGATCCGAAGTACCTTCGTGAGACGCACGTTCACTCCCCCGGTTCGACGGCACCCGTCCCCGTCGTGCCGGTCGCGGCCGCCTGAGCGGGTTGGTCTGCAACGTTCAGGAACACCTCTTCGAGACTCGCCTCCTCGGTCCGGATGTCGACGACCTCGCCGTCGCGCTCTGTGGCGTCTTCACGGGTCGCTTCGACCTCGTCCATCGTCTCGACACTGCGAATATACTGCCCGTTCTTCTTGACGCTCCCTGGCACCTGGACGGTCGTGTAGACGTGATAGGTCGTCTCGCCGTGCTCTTCCCGGAGGGCGTCGAGCGGGCCACGTGCGACGATCGACCCTTCGTTCATGATCGCGACGCGATCACAGATGCTCTCGACGTGAAAGAGATTGTGGGCGCTGAAGACGATCGTCTTGCCCGCCTCGGCGAGTTCGGTCGTAAACTCGATGATGAAGTTCGTCGTCAGCGGGTCCAGGCCGCTGGCCGGTTCGTCGTAGATCAGGACGTCAGGGTCGTTGATCAACGAACGGGCGATCGCGACCTTCCGTTTCATGCCCTTGGACATGTCGCCCAGCGGCCGATCGCGGTGCTGGAGATCCAGTCTATCGAGCGTGTCGTGGATGCGGGTGATCGCCTGGTTCTCGGGGACGTCGTAGAGATCAGCGAAAAAGGAGAGGTACGAAAGCGGCGTCATCTCCTCGTAGAGCGGTGACTCCTCGGGGAGAAAGCCCAGGCGTCGTCGCATCGCGGCGTCGTCAGCCTCGAGCCCGGCGATCTGGACGTCGCCCGCGGTCGGTTCGATCAGGCCGGCGAGCATCTTCAGCGTCGTCGTCTTGCCCGCGCCGTTCGGCCCAATGATGCCGAACACCTCACCGCGGTCGACGGAGAACGTACTCCCCTCGACAGCCGCGAAGCCGCCGTACTCCTTGCGGAGGTCCTCAACCTCGATCATTGGCCGTCCTTGCGGTCGGACGAACCTATATGTTGGCTCCAGTGATCAGATTCGATATTCAGGGAACGTCCCGACGCTCGTTTCGGCATGTCGGAGTGCCGACAGTCGAATCCGTGCGACCACCACAGCAGCGAATCTGAAAGCCAGAAACAATCGCTGGATTCGATACCGAAGTGTACTACCCGACGATTCTCAGTCCCTGAGACTGTCATCAAACCGGTTATATGATGGCCGAGTAGGTACGCCCGTCATGACACAGTATGACTTCGATGGCCGCGTTGCGGCCGTCACCGGCGGCTCGTCGGGTATCGGTCGAGAAACTGCCGTACAGTTCGCGGAGAGTGGTGCAGCCGTGGTCGTCGCCGACGTCGACGACGAAAAAGGCGAGGACGTCGTCGCCGAGATCGAGGACGCCGGCGGCGAGGCCGTCTACGTGCATACTGACGTGACGGACATGGACGAGGTCGAGAACATGGTTCAGACGGCTGTCGAGGAGTTCGGGCGGCTCGATTATGCTGTCAACAACGCGGGTATCGGGGGACAGCAGGCTCCGGCCGGTGACTTGAGTGAGGACGACTGGATGGGCGTCATCGACGTCAATCTGAACGGCGTCTGGCGCTCACTGAAGGCCGAACTCGACGTCATGTCCGACCAGGACGACGGTGGCGTCGTCATCAACATGGCGTCGGTCCTTGGGAAAGTCGGCTTTGAGAACTCCTCGGGCTACGTCTCGGCCAAGCACGGCGTGCTCGGGCTGACCAAGACCGCCGCCTGGGAGTACGCAGGGGACGGCATTCGCGTCAACGCCGTCGGCCCCGGCTTCATCGCGACCCAGATGCTCGACGAGGGTGGCATCACGACTAACGAAGAAGTCCGCGCCCAGATCGAGGCCATGCATTCGGAGGATCGTCTCGGACAGCCCGATGAGGTCGCCGACGCCGTCCTGTGGCTGTGTTCCGACGGTGCCTCCTTCACGAACGGCGAGGCCCTGATGGTCGACAGCGGCTTCACGGCGCGATAACGACGAGAATCAGCGGGACAGTTTTTATCGGCGAGAAGCGCCAACGTGGATCGATGTCAGTCAGTTTTGATTTCGGCGACCACGTGGTGGTGGTGACCGGAGCCGGCGGCGCACTCGGCAGTGCGACGGTCGAGGCATTTCTCGACGCAGGGGCGACAGTGTGTGCCGCCGACGTGATCGGACCGAACGATGACCGGTATTTGCTCGATCCGGACCGAGGCGGCCTCGCCACATACCGGGCCGATTTCACTGATGAGGGAGCCGTCCAGGCCACCATCGAGGAGATCATCGGGGATCACGGCCGGCTCGACGCCCTGATCAGCGTGGCAGGTACCTGGCAGGGCGGTGATCCAGTCGACGAGACGAGTACTGATACGTTCGACCTCCTCGCCGACGTGAACGTCCGGACGGCGTTTCTCGCTGCCAAGCACGCACTGCCTCACCTTCGGGAAACGGAGGGTTCGATGGTCACCGTTTCGTCGAAGTCGTCGCTCGAAGGCGGTGTAGGCGACGGTCCCTACCGTGCCTCGAAGGCGGCGGTCCGATTGTTGACTGAATCCATCGCTGTCGAGAACGAAGGTGTAGTCAGAGCGAACACGGTGCTGCCCGGCGTGATCGACACGCCGGCCAACCGCGACATGCTGCCCGACGCCGACCACGGCGAGTGGGTCGACCCCGCCGACATCGCTGCCGTCATCCAGTTCCTCTGCAGCGAGGGGGCAACGCCGATCAGCGGTGGGTCGATTCCGGTCGATCACTCCGGGTGATCCCCCGTCGTGACCGGCAGCTGTCTGTGCGTAGCGCGGTTTCGAACAGTTGTACATTCTCCTGGGCCGTCGTGGCGGGGAAGTAGACAGCCGTCCGCATGGACCCGGCAAATATCGACGACTTAATTGGTGGGGGTGCGGAAGAGACGTGCCGTATGAGCGCTGAAGGCGTCCGCGAAACGTGGTCGACTCGCATCGGATTCATTCTGGCGGCGGTCGGCAGCGCCGTCGGGCTCGGCAACATCTGGCGGTTCCCCTTCCAGGTCGGACAGGAGGGCGGAGCTGCGTTCATGATCATGTACCTGGCGTTCGTCGTATTGATCGGATTCCCGGCGATGCTCGTCGAATTCGTCGTCGGGCGCAAGACGGGGCTGAACACGGTCGGGGCGATCCGGGAGTTCGCCGGGGGTGCCTGGAAATACCTCGGGGGACTGTTCGTGTTCATCGGCTTCGTGATCCTGTCGTACTACAGTGTCGTCGGCGGGTGGGTGATGCGGTACATCGTCGGGAGCGCCACCGGCGGGTACGTCGGTCCCCCCGCGGCAGACGGAACGCCCCAGGCCGCCCAGTACTTCGGAAAGATCGCAGTGGGCTGGGACGCACTGTTCTTCCACGCGCTGTTCATGCTCGTCGTCGTCGCCATCGTGGCACTGGGCGTCCAGCGCGGGATCGAACTGGGCGTGAAGATCATGGTCCCGGCGATCATCGCCATCTTCGGCGTGCTGGCCGTCTACGCGTTCACGCTCTCCGGGGCAGCCGAGGCCTACAGTTATTACCTCTCGCCCGACCTCGGATACCTCCTCGAGAACTGGCAGAGCATCGTCCCCGCCGCCGCGGGACAGGGCTTCTTCACACTCTCGCTCGGGATGGGCGTGATGATAACCTACGCGTCGTACCTCTCCGAGGACGAGAACCTGGCGATCGACGGGGGGAGCATCGTCGTGTTCAACACCGGCATCTCGATCCTGACCGGACTGATCGTGTTTCCGATCCTGTTCTCGGCCGACGTCGATCCGGGGGACCCCGGTGCAGGCGCGATCTTCGTCAGCGTCGCCGAGGCACTCGGCGGCATCCCGCTCGGTGAACTGGTCGGTGTCCTGTTCTTCGGGACCGTCGCGATCGCGGCGCTTTCCTCGGCGATCAGCCTGATCGAGGTCGTGGTGTCCTACGCCATCGACGAATTCGGCGTCGATCGGCTGACGGCGACGGCGATCGTCGGCGCCGCGATCTTCGTGCTCGGTGCACCCGTCACGTACGACACCGTCATGGTCGACCTCTATGACATCCTCGCGGCGAAGATTCTGCTACTCACCGGGGGAATCCTGCTGATCGTTCTCGTCGCCTGGCTGTCCGCGGACGAAGCCCTCGAGGAACTTGAGAAGGGAGTGGGCAGACTGGGATCGAACGGGATCGTCTGGCTCTGGGTCGTCCGTGTACCGGTGTTGATCGTCCTCGTCGTCTCACTCGCTCTCGGTGTCATAGAGTACGCGGACTTCCTCACGGGGGACTTCGCGGAGTTCCTGGGGAACCTCTAAGCTCGCCCGCGTGTCTCTCTGGGAGAAATACGACGAATCGGGTTATCGAACGTAATACGGCCCGCCGCCACCGGCGAGCCGACCGAGATCCGCCTCGCGCCGGTAATCCTGTTTCTGGAGTTCGGTGAGTGCGTCACTCAACTGTTTCCCGTCGTCCTCGTCCCACGTTTCCGGATCGGCAATGGGCATCACGAGCCAGCCACTCCCGATGATCTCCGTCGCGTGCAGTGGTGCCATGTCGATGTCGTCACTCGAACGCGTCGTCATGTTTTCGAGGACCCATCGCGTCGCGCGTTCGCCGACCGGGAGGAGGACGTGGGCCGCGATCGCCCGAACTTCGGCCTCGATGAACGTCTCCTCGCGAGCGTAGTCCTCGGCGGTCGGCGTTCGATCGGGCACGCTCGGATGGAGATACGAGAGGTACGTCGCATCGACCGTCGGCGGCGTCCCCGTCTTCTGTAGCAGGCCACCCCGGAGCAGCGCACGCTGGAGCCGACGTGCGCCGTCCGTTTCCGTGAACGGCACGCCAGCTGTGACACCGCCGTGGACGCCGGGATGGTCGCCGATGACGTGAAAATCCGCCTCGACATCGCCGAATCCGGGGACGAATCGCTCACCGTCTGGATCGAAACCGAACGGGTTGAACGCCGCGTCCGATACGTAGGTCACACTGTGATGTCGGCACCTGGGTTGCATGAATCTCTCGATCACGGACGATCCGAGGGAATCGACATCGGGTCAGGCCACGTCGACGTACGCCGGCAGGTCGATCGGCACGGACCCCAGCGTGTAGGCCTCCGTGTTGTCCCCCGGTCGGACGCGAAACACGACGGCCGGTCGGTGACCGATCTCGGGTTGCTCGTCGAGAATTCGGGACCACTCGCTATCGTCGAACGACGAACAGTCGACGAGCAACGTCACCCCACCGCCGTGGTCGGCGAGTTGCCCGCCGGTCTTGGTCGCGACAGTCTCCTTGATCGCCGCGACGGCCGAGCCAGCCGAGCGCTCGGAGGGCGGCAGCGGTCGCGTCACCTCGACGAGTCGACCCGTCTGGTCGTCGCCGTCGACCCGGAAGTCGATCGAGTGACCCGAGGAGACTTCGTTCTCGGGAGCGAGATCGTAGCCGGCATCGTCTAGGAGTTTGGCGACCGTGAACTCGCTCATCGTCGCGCTCATCCGCGTCAGGTTGAGCGTCTCGGCTGTTCCGAGCTTCGCCGCCATCTCGTAGCGATCCGGAAAGACACCACCCTCAAGTAACTCCTCGTAATAGGAGAGGGCCGTCTCCCGATCACAGTTCGGGAATCCGGCGGCGTGATCCTTGAAGAACTCCCGGGAGGTGTGTCGGCCGTCCTTCGAGAGCAATACCGGCAGGAAAAACCACGAGATAGTGGGATACTCGGCGAGCCAGGGAGCCTCCTCGTGGAGCGTCGCGAGGAGTTCCCGTTCGGCCCACTCGGCCACGGCGTCAGGCACCTCGTCGAACGTGTACTTCACAGTCTGCCAGAGGGCCCGCGGCGTCTCGGTGTTGCCCATCCAGTAGGCGACGTCGTCGCGCCAGGTGAACAGCGCCACGTCGCCGTTGTCCATGTCGAAGCGACGGGCGTCGTATCCCTCGGGCTGGCGGAACCAGGGACGCCCCATCGTCGCACCGATGGACTGGTTCAGCGACTGATAGAGGGCGGATCGAACGCGGTCGGCGGTCCAGCGCTCGTTCGAGCGCCGGAATCGAAGCGGCTTCGCCACGGGAGACGGTAGGTCAGTGACTGCTTTACGCCTTTGGTGTCAGTCGCGCCGCGTTCCCACGACCGTATCGACAAGGGCTTCGAGGTCGTTTTGGATCGCGCCGTTCGAGGCGATGACCTGACGGGTGCCGTCGTGCAAGGCCCGATCCTGAACTGCACCGCCCGCCTCTCGGAGGATGACTTCGCCGGCGGCAACGTCCCAGTCGTTGATCGACAGCACGACGTAGCCGTCGGCGCTGCCATCGGCGATCTGGCACATGTTCAAAGCGGAACTCCCGGGTCGCCGGACCATGCTCTCGCGTTCGAGGAGCGTGGTCGCGACGGCGAGATCTGACGCGAGCCAGGCCCGACTTCGCTCGCTCAGTCTGGCGAACACCATGCTCCCCGCCAGCGTGTCGTGTTCGGAGACGGCGATCGGTTCGCCGTCGAGCGTGTGGTCGTCGCTTCGATAGGCACCCTCGCCGGCGGCGGCGTACCACGTCCGCCCCAGGGCGGTGTCGGGCGAGTGGACGACGCCAACGACACCCTCGCCGTCGATACGGAGGCCGACAGAGACGCAGTAATAGGGATAGCCGGTCGCGAAGTTCGACGTGCCGTCGATCGGGTCGACGATCCACTCCCGTCCCTCACCGGTGAGTTCCGTCGGGTTCTCCTCGCCGACGACGCGGTCGTCGGGGAAGGTCTCCCCGATCACGTCGGTCACCCGCTGCTCGCACTCGCGGTCGACGGCAGTGACGAGGTCGTTGGCGCTGCTTTTGGATTCGGTACCGTCGGAGTTGCGGAAGTCCGTCCCGGCGTGTTCGGCGGCGATCGATCCGGCCTCGCGGGCCGCCCGGAGGGCGACCTGGAGTTCCTCGGAGGCGTCCATGCCGTTGATTGCTCCCGCGTTGGGTTAGCCCTGACGTTCCACGCTCGGCCCCCCAACGTGAACCGGTGGAACGGACTTTCTGAGGACGGTATCGCTGGCGACGTCGCGTCACTCGGCGACGCCACGGGCGAGCGACTGCATCTCGGCGACGAACTTCCGACGCATCGAGGGGTTGGCCAGGGTGAGGAGCCCGTAGACCACGACGCCTACCACGAGGATCCCGAGCAACCGCGGCAAGGTGTCGATCGGCACGACCACGCCGATCCCGTGCAGGACGCCCGCCATCGCCGCAGCCGCGCCGGTACACCAGCCGATCTCGAGCCACGGGAAGTCGATCGTCACGAACCGCGAGAGGAAGTAGGCGTGCAGAACGGTGTTGAGGACGAACGACGAGGCCGTCGCGACCGCCGCGCCGGCGATGCCGAACTCGAGGATGAGCACGACATTCAACACGAGGTTGACGGTGATCGAGGCGACCGTCGCGTAGGCAGCCAGATCCGGGCGGTCGACCGCCTGCAGCGACCGACCGAGGATCGTGTGGACCGACTGGAGGAGTTTCTCGCCCATCAGGATGATCAACACGAGCCAGGCGACCGTGTACTCCGGCCCGAAGACCAGCCCCAGGATCTCCCTGGCGTAGACGAGTGTCACGAAGAACGATGGGATCACGAGCGCCATCGACGGCGTGATCGTCCGCCGGATCATGTCCTCGATCCGCTCGTAGGCCTCCTCGGCGTCCCAGCGACTGGCCTGCGGGAACAGTGTCGTCGCTATCGAGCGGCTCAACAACATCACGACGAGCGTCACCCGCCAGGCGATCTCGTAGGCACCGACGTCGGCCTGCGTCATGAGCAAGCCGATGATGGCGACGTCCATCCAGGAGTAGAAGTACCATCCGACCCGCGAGATCACCCCCCAACGACCGTACTCGAACAGCGACTTGGCGTGATCGAGCGAGACAGTCCCGAGGGGGATCGACACCCGGTACCAGCCCCAGACCAGCATCACGCTCAGCCCGGCGAGCAACCCGTAGATGAGGGCCTCGACGCCGAAGCCCTGCGAGACAAGCAACGCGCTGACACCGAACCAGACCACCCACCGCGTCACCCGGAGGATGGCCGTCTCGCCGACACGGAGTTCACCCCGGAGGACGACGGTAGACAGTCGAGAAATATCCTGAATCACGATCGCGACGGCAAGGAAGACCGCGAACTCGGCCCCGATGTAGCCGTTGATGGCGTCCTGAAAGAGGAGAATGAGCGTCACGACCAGCGCCATCGGGACGAGTTTCACCGCGAAGGCGCTCGTGAGATACGTACTCTGATCGCTGCCCTCGCTGATGCGCTTCTCGATGGCTCCACGGAAGCCGAAGTCCGCCGGAATCGCGATCATGCCCAGCAGTGCCTGAAAGAGGAAGAACATCCCCATCTCCGAGGCTCCGAGCGCCCGGGCGAACACCGCGATCCCGAGAAAGCGGATCGTGGTCCGGCCGACGTTGCTCGCGAACAGCTTGAGGCTCGAGCGAGCGAAGTCCATCGCTACGCCCCCCGTCGGTCTCGCGAACCGGTGCCTGGCAGCGACCGCGACGGGATGGAGCGATCGGAACGCCAGCACTCGATTCGCTGCCCCCACGCAGCGTTCCCCTGCTTCACGTACGATTCCTCCGCGTTGTGCCCCGACGCGTCGACAGTATCACGGAAAGTCGTCGCTGTCACGCCTTTCTATATCTTTCGAGATGCGACTGCCGGGCTGGCGTGTCAGGGTGTCGCGTCGTTCGGACCGACACCTTCGACAGGCTGGCGTCCGAACGACGCGTATGACTGCCAGCGAGCGCACTGACGAGGGTATCACCGCCACCTACGAGGAGACGGACGCCGAGTGCGTGCTCGTCTTCGAGCGCAACGGACAGACAGCGGCGATCGCACAGAACCGGGACGGCTACGCCATGTTGAAGGTCCGGCCGACGGTCGACGGCGACGAACTCGAACGCTACTACGGGTTCGACATGGCGCTGGATCACGCCGCGGAACTGCTCGGCGTCGATCCGGCTCGGCTTCCGATCCCAGAAGCAGCCAAAGACATGGGGATGTGACTGACCGGTCGGCTATTCGGAACGCCGATCCAGATCGCTCAGGCGGTCGAAACAGCCGTCGAGGGGGCCTCGTCGAAGTCGTCGGAGACGACACCGACGAACGCTGCCGGATGCTCGACGTGCGGGAGGAGTTTCGCGTCGTCGAAGACGATCAGGCGAGAGTCGGTCTTTTTCGCCAGGGCGCGACCCCCGGACACGGGCGAGATGTCGGCGTCGCGTCCCCAGACGAGCGTCACCGGTGCCTCGACGTCGGTGAGCGTCTCGGTCAGATCACTCTCGGGATCGAGGGAGCCGCTGACGAACGACGCCGGCGCGTACCGTGCGCCTGGTTGGTGGGCCGTCTTCCACTGGTAGGAAAGCGTCTCGTCCGTCAGGTTGGCCATGTTCGCGTAGCCGTGGTCGCGGTGGAAGTACCTGATTCCCGGCTTGCTCACCAGCAGGTTGAACAGTCCAGTCCCGACCAGCGGCGCGCGAAACAGCGTCCGGAGCCACGACCGGGGCGTCTCGCTCATCGTCGAGTCCGTCGGCGTGATCAACACGAGCGAGTCGACGTCCGTTTCGGTCGCGGCGCTGGCCGCGTACGCACCTGACAGCGACGACGCGACGACCCGCGGTTCATCGACGAGACTCCGGATGGCGTCCCGCAGGAACGTCTCGTACAGCGACGCGGAGTACAGCAACGGTGGTCGATCCGACCGGCCAAATCCGGGGAGGTCCGGCGCGACGACGTGGTACTCCCGGGAGAGGTCCTCGAAGACCTCGGCGAACTCCCGGCTGGAGGACGCCGCCGAGAGGCCATGAACAAGGAGGAGGTCGGGATCGTCAGGGTCGCCCGCCTCGGTGTAGGCGACGTCGAAGCCACGCCAGCGGTAGGTCCCGCTCGCGCCGACGAGTGGGGGTTCGAGATCGCCAGCACGGGCCGTGAGCAGACGATTGACGAAAGCGGTCACGCCGGCCGCACCGACAGCCGCCGTGAGGAGGTTCCGGAGCTTCATACCGGATTCTACGGGCGTACCCGGCATATAGGTGATGGGACATCGGCACGAACCAGTGCCCCGTCAGGTCGATGCTGACCGGAAAACCGATCGGATCGCGACGGCGAGTGCGCCGGCCGTCCAGCTCAGCAGGCCCACAAATCCGGCCAGTGGATCGATCCCGCCTGCGATTGCGTCACCAGCCACCGGTCCGACAGCCGTTTCGAGGACGAGTCCCCGATAGGCAGAGAGGGGGCTCAGGGCAGCCAGTGTCGAGAGCGCCTCGGGTGGCACGACGCCACCAGCGAGACCCACCACGAAGCCGAGATCGAGGCCGACGACCAGGACCACGACACCGCCGACACCCAGTGCGATCGCATTGCGAGTCGTCCGGGCGATCGCCGACACGGCGATGGCGACTGCGAGCGCCACCGACGCGAACACTGCCGTCAGTACGACAGTGCGGAGGTAGACCAGGGGCGAATCGGCGGTGGCGTGGGTCGCCAGGACCGAAATGGACTCCTCGCGGAACGCGACGACCGTCGTCCCGGCGATCAGCAAGGGGACGAGCACGACCAGCAGTACCGTCGCCAGCCGACCCAGGCACACGCCGAGGACGTACGACCGGGCGGACAACGGATACGTCCGGAAGACGGCGAGTTCCCCTCGGACGCGATCGTCGAGGATCGACCGGTAGCCGACCGCGAACGCCACCACCGGCACCAGCACTTCAAGCGGCGTGAGCAGCGAGAGCGAGAGCGAGAGATAGCCACTGCCCCGGGTGGTCCAGGCGATTGCAAGGACGACGAACGCGTATCCCGCGGCGACCGCGAGCAAGGCCCGGCTCCGGACGGTCGCGTCGAAGGCCCGCTGGGCCACCGCGACCGTCTGATCCCAGGATTCGTTCATCCGCGATCACCGCCCGAACCGGCCCGGACGCCGATGGCGTCCTCGCGGTCGATCAGGGCGTCGATCGCCGCCTCCAGGGAGTCAGATTCCGTTTCCGCCGCCACTGCTGCGGGCGACCCACCGGCGACGAACTCGCCGTCATCGAGGACGCGGATCTCGTCAGCGATGCGTGCGGCCGCCTCGAGGTCGTGCGTCGCCATGAGCACCGCAACGCCGTCGGCTGCGAGGTCGGCGATGACGTCGGCGATGTGCCGCCGGAGTTGCGGATCGAGGCCGCTTGCCGGTTCGTCAAGCACCACGACCGGCGGCGTACCGACGGTCGCCTGTGCCAGTCCGAGGAGCCGGACCATTCCACCCGAGAGGTTCTCGACGCGTCGGTCGGCGACGGCTTCGAGTCCCACCTGCCGGAGCGCCGCGGACTCATTGGTCTCCGTCGGGACGAGCGATCCGTAGAACCCGATCGTCTCGACAACCGTGAAGTGGGGGCGAAACGCCGGGCGCTGGGGGAGATAGCCTACCTCTCTCGGGGCGTCGGTTCGTCTGGTGACTGTGCCGTCGTCCGGCGTGCGAAGGCCAGCCGCGATCGAGAGCAGCGTCGACTTCCCCGAGCCATTGGGCCCGAGCAAACACGTCACCGATCCGACCCGCACGTCGAGAGAGACGCCGTCGAGGACTGAGACGTCCCCGAACGCGTACCGGACATTTTCCAGGGCCAGGACGGCCTGCCTGTTGGATTCGTCACTATCTGGGCCGTTGTTCCGGCTTTCAGCGCCGGTGTCGGGCGGTTCGCCGCTCACGGCGACACCCCCGCACCGGCAGCCGTTTCATTCCGCACCATCGCGATCCTGTCGGATTGGACCGGTTCGAGCCGCGGCTCGTCGTCGATCACGTTTGCGGATCGCAACCCGGGAACCGCCGCCTCGAAGCGGCGAAGCAGTGTGACGGCGGGCGACGTCGCGAGGGTCGCCGCTCCCCTGGACGTTCCCACGACGCTGTCGACCGGGCCAGTCGGGCGGAACGCCCGGTCGATCCGGCCGTCGGCGTCAGCGTCGCGGCCGGGGAGCGTCCCCCAGTAGTTGCCCGTCCACACGCGGACGGGACCGCGTCCGGTGTCGACGTACCGTTCGTTGTCGATCAGGTCGTTGCCCCTCACGCGGTTGGTCGGGACGATCGTTCCCGTCCGGAGTCCGACCTCGTTGCCGACCAGGACGTTGTACGCAAACGTCGACCGCTGGGCTCCGAGATCCATGCCGTAGCGATTTCCCACGAGCGTGTTGTTCGCCACGAGCGAGGCGCTGCCGCCGACTGAAATCCCGACGTCGCTCGCCGAGACCCGATTCTCGAGGATCGCGTTCGATCGTGGTCGCGTCATGACGACGACGCCGATGTCCGTGTCTCGGGCGGTGTTGTTCGCCACCAGCGCCCCGGACGTATACATCTCGTGGACGCCGAAGCGCATCCCAGTCATCCGGTTGTCCCGGACGACGAGTCCGTCGGCGTGGTGGGTGTAGACGGCGTCCCGGCCACCGGTGAACGTGCTGTGCTGGACGACGATCCGGGAGTCCATCGCGAGGACGCCCATGAACCCATCCTGCCACGTCACTGTGCCGTCGATCGAACTGTCCTCGACGACCACGCCGTCGCTGTCCCGGACGATAGCGCCGCTCGCTGGCGTCTCGATGTGCACCTGCGACAGCAGCGATCGGTTTGCACCGTCGAAGACGACCGCGGCGTCGCCGTACCCGTAGGTCGTCCGGACGCCTTCGTCCCAGTCGTCGGCTGTTTCGGAGGCGTTGGCCGGCCTGCCCGTGTTCGCCTTGCCCACACCACTCATCGACAGTTCGGTGAGGGCGACCCGCGGCGAAGTCACTCGAAGCACGGTCCCGTTGTCGCCGACGACGAGCGTCCGTTCGCCCGCGCCCCGGATGGTCACCGGTTTCCCGACGCTGACGTTCCCGTCGTAGGTTCCGGGCGGGAGCTGAATAGTGGTGTTCGGCGGTGCAGCCTCGATCGCCGCGGCGAGCGTCGGAACGTCGGCATCCACCGTGATCGAGACCGGTCGATTCAGGAGTGGCCGACGGTCCTGGACGGTCCGGTCGGCCCACGCTGCGCGATCGCTCGCCGCCTCACGCAGCCACGACGCCCGCGGTTCGTCTTTGCGCGGCTCAAGCGCCGCCCACTCGCGGACGGTCCCCCCGTAGCGCTCGGCGAATTCGCTCGCGTCGGCCGCGTCACTGAACGGGACGACCGCCGGACCCCCCGGGGTCCGCGCTCCGCTCCCGACGACGAATGTTGCCTCGCTGGCTCGCGTCCACCCGACGGCCGGATCTGACGCAACCGTGAGATGGTTGTCGTCGGTGAGGCGGGGGCCGGCACCCGAATAGTCGCTCACGTAGATCGCGACGGGGCGACCGAACTGCCGGGTCGTCTCCTCGCGGGCAACTGCCACGACCGCAGACGCTACCCCATAGTAGCCCACGACGTACTGATACTGTGAATAAAACACCTCGACACGGGGGATCTCGAAGCCGGCGGCGCGTGCTTGCTGGACGTCGACGCCCGTCAGGCCGGTCGTGAGCGTGTCCGAGAATTGGACCGGTTGTGCGCTCGCACTCGCAGCAGGATCGGCCGCGAACGCGAGGCCTGCCCCGGCCACCACGACAAGAAGTGTGGCGAGGACGAGCGTGACGCGCATCGCTATGCCTGTGCTAATCCGCTGATCATCGTTCTGGTGACGTCGCCCAGTTGTGCCATCGAGCCGCCGTATTCGTCGGCGAACGCCGTCGCGTCGTCCTCACTCGAGAATCCGATGAGGTCCCGTCCCATCGCCCCCTCGATGGACGACCCGACCACGAACGTAACGTCAGAAGCCTCGGTGAACGCCTCGGCCGCTGGATGTGTCGAGATGAACCTCGTGCCGGCGTCGGTGAAGATCTCGTAGTTGACGCTCGAATAGTCCGTCACATAGAACGCCGCGCGCGTCCACCCGCGATCTCGTCGCTCGAAGTCGTACTGGAATGCCTCCCAGGTACTGTCGAACCGGGCCGGATTCTCGTGGCCCGACGGTTCCTTGTTCCGATAGAACACCTCGGCGCTCGGCCCGGGATGTTGCGGGATGATCATCCCGCAGACGTCACACGCGTCGTCGTCCCCCAGGGAGACGGGATCGGGGGTCCGAGCCGAGAGACAGCCAGCAGCACTGATCGTCGCGCCACCACCGATCGCCGCGAGGACTCGTCGCCTAGTGACCCCGTTCCGCTCACAATCGGCGTTTCGGTGGGCGTCGACCTGCCCCTTGCGCCCACGCGAAGCTGGCACGTGGCGACTGCCGCCCTCTTGCTGCTCGAAGCGGGTCATTACCCAGTATTGGGAGGCTGCCACAATGAATCCGGTGGTCTCTCCCTGCAATTCTTTCGCCTTCGCGAACGGTTTAGTGCGCTCGGTGCAAGTACGCCGACGTGAACAGACGACAGTATCTCGGGGCAATCGGCGGCGGGATCGCCGCGCTTTCGGCCGGTTGTTCGGCGGACGATTCGGACACGTATCTCGATAAACCCGATCTCCGGGCCGAACCGTCGCAACTCCCGTATCCAGTCTACGGGCAATCACTGCCGGACGTCACGCTGTCGGATCCGCTGGCAGGCGAATCCGTTCCGATCGGGGGCGACAACCGTGACACGGTGGTGACGTTCTTCTATAGTCACTGTCGGACGGTCTGTCCGCGATTGATTTCCGCCCTCAGGAACGTCCAGGCGAAGGCGGTCGAGGACGATCTCATCGACACCACGTCCTTCCGGGCGGTGACATTCGATCCAGAACGGGACGACGCGGAGCGGTTGCGCGGGTACGCCGACCGGATGAACGTCGCGCTGACCGAGAACTGGCGGTTCCTGCGTCCGGACTCGCCAGACCACGCCAGGGACGTTGTCATGGACGAGTTCGGCGTCCGGTTCGAGCGGACCCACCCCGAGGAGATGGACATGTACATGTTCTCCCATCGCTCGCTCATCCTGCTGGTCAACGCCGATGGGTACGTCGAACGGTCCTACACCGACTCCACGCCGTCGTGGCAGTCGATCTATGACGATCTCAAGACGCTCCGAAAGCGGGAATAGTGATGCGACGACGCGAACTCCTGGCCGGGATCGGCGGCGCGGCGGTTGTCGGTGCCGGCGGTTACCTCGCGCTTTCCCCGACCAACACCGGTGCGATCGAGAGTGACGGCCGACAGATCGACCCGGTCGACGTCGAAACGTTCGAGACATCGAACAGTCCAGACGGGGACTTGACGGTGCCAGTCGAGGGCTCGGTCACCGTGATCGACCTGTTCGCGACCTGGTGTCAACCGTGCAAGCCTGCGCTCGAGGCGCTCCGGACCGTTCAGCGTGACCACCCAGACGTCCAGTTCGTCTCGGTCACCAACGAGGTACTCTCCGGCGACCTTTCGCGGGCAGACGTGATCAGGTGGTGGGACGAGTACGGCGGGCCCTGGCCCGTCGCTCACGATCCCGATGGGACGTTACTCGCCCGTCTCGGGACGTCGACGCTACCCTTCAGCGCCGTCGCCGATCCCGACGGACGGATCGTCTGGTCGGAGACAGGCGTTCCCGACCCACAACGAGTGAGCGAAGCGATCGACGACGCCCGACCATGAGCGGCCTCACCCTCGGCGCGACCGTCGCGTTCGCGGTCACGACCGGCGCGACGACGTTCTTTGCACCCTGTGCCTATCCACTGCTGCCGGGGTACGTCGGCTACTACATGCAGGCCGAACCGGCGGATGCCGACTCGCTGCTGGCCGGTGCGCTGCTCCGCGGGCTGGCGGCCAGTGTCGGCGTGCTGGTGACGTTCGGGATGCTGGCCGTCGCTGCTGTCACGATCGGCCGTCCCCTTCAGCAACACCTCTCACAGCTCGAACTAGTCGTCGGCGTCCTGCTGGTCATCCTCGGGCTGGCGACGCTGTCCGGCCGGACGACCGGCTGGCACCCCAGATTACCGCAACGACGCGCATCAGTCCCCGGCTTCGTCGGGTTCGGGAGTCTCTACGCGATCGCCGCCACCGGCTGTGTCGCGCCCGTCTTCCTCGCCGTCGTCTCACAGGCATTGACGTTCGGGCCGGCAGGGACGGTCGCGGTCCTGGGCGGGTACGCCGCCAGCATGGCCGTGCTGATGATCGCCGCCACCGCCGCGGTCGCGGTCGGCGTCGAGATCACGACGGATCGATTCGCGGGACTCACCGACCGACTGACACCGATCGCCGGCGGCATCCTCATCCTGGCCGGACTCGTCCAGATATGGCTCGCCCTGTTCGTCTATAGCGTCTGAGGTCGGCGCGAGACCGTCGGGCAGGCGTGCCGGAAGCCGAACACAAAAGCCGCCGCCGACCCACTACTCGGTATGCAGACTGATTCACGCTGGCTCCGACGTGTGGCTCGGGAGCGACCGCTCGGCGTGACGGCCGTCCTCTCGGCGATCGGCTACGCCCTCGTCGCCGGCGCGTTCGCGGGTGCGATCCCGCTGTTTCCGCCGCTTGAACGGTCCACGGTGAATCTCTTCGGTCACCTCATCGCGATCGTCAATGCAAGCGCGCTGACCGCGATCCTCGTCGGCGTCTACTTCATCAAGCGCGACGAGGTCAGAAAGCACCGCGCGGCGATGCTGACTGCGTTCGCACTCATCGCGGTCTTCCTGGTACTGTATCTCTGGAAAGTCGGCGGCGGCTTCGAGAAGTCGATCACCGTCACCGGCCTCCCGGAGATCGCCTATCTCGTCATGCTCGCCGTTCACATCGTCCTGTCGGTGGTCGCGGTCCCGGTCGTCCTCTACGCGGTGATCCTCGGTCTCACGCACACGCCGGCCGAACTTCGATCGACGGCCCACGCCCGGGTCGGTCGGATCGCCGTCGCCGCCTGGTCGACCAGCCTCTTTCTGGGTATCGTGACATACGTCATGCTGAATCACGTCTACGGCTGGGTGCCCCGGGAGTCCGCACTCCTCCTGATCGCTGTCCCACGACCGGCCTGGCGGTTGGACTGGCTATCCGAAGAACGCGAGTGAGTCCCAGCGAGTATGAGTGCGCGAGGACCCGACTCAAGCAACGCTGATGTGCTCGATCGGCAGGGTCTCGGCGTCGAGATCGAGCCGTTCGGCGAGCAGTCCGGTCACGAGCTCGCGGGGGAACGACTGTTCGTCCCCGTCCAAGACGGTTTCGAGTTCGACGCCACCCGGAAGTTCCTCGCGTCGATCCAGCGCGGCCGCGAGTGCAGCTTCGTTCGTCACCTCGCCGTCCAGATCTGACGCCAGCCCCTCCAGCGCCAGCGCGGCTTCGATGGTCGCGACGAGATACTCTCGGGCCCGTGCGGTCGGATTCGACAGCGACGGGATCGTCGAGAGGTACTCGGCTGCGCTCGTCTCGCCGACGTCACACGCATCGCTCAACCAGTCTTCGACGTCACCGCGGGTTGCGTCGACCGGTAGCGCCTCGACGGCGTCGGCACACAGGTCGGCTTCTTCCTCGGCGATCTCGTGGAAGACGTTACCTACGACGACTGCGTCTGCTCCGGCCTCGAGGACGGCCTCGACGTTCTCGCGGGAGTCGAGCCCGCCGCCGTACCAGAGTCGTGACCACGAGAGCGCATCCGAGATTTCGTCCAAGATGTCGACGGCCTCCTCGCCGCCGAACGTCCCCGAATACTCCAGGTAGACGATCTCGGATTCGAAGACCGTCTCGGCGACCATGGCGCGCTGTTTGGCCACTCGCGGGCTGAGGAGGTCGTCCTCTGTCACGGCGGCCTCTCGGGCGGCCGCGCTGTCTACGTTCATGATGATGTACGCCTCGAAGACGGCCTCCTGAAGCGTCCACGCCGAGAACAGCGAGACGACGCGGCGTTCGAGGCCATTGCCCAGCGGGATCGGGAGTTTGTCGCTGAGGTACTCGGGGCCGAGTTCCTCACGAAGGTACTCGATCCCGGATCCCAGCGTCCCGACGATGGCCTCGGTGTCGCCGTTGAGTACCTGTGGCACGGCGAAGTAATCGGCCTGCTCGCGAGTCCGCTCGGTGACCTGCCGGACGCCGCTGGGTTCCTGAATCGCGGGACGCGGTCGCCCGGCGACGAGTTCGAGCGTCTGTTCGGTGTTCTCGCCGGTTACGTCGCGAGAGCCACCGACCTCCAGCGCGCCCGTGTGTTGGAGATAGAGCGGAAACAGCAGCGGGAGTTTCTTCTCCTCTTCGGGATCTATCTTCGTAATGTGGTTCCACTCCGACGATACCGGATTCGTGTCGAGTGGCAAGACGGTCCGGCCGGCCAGCGAGAGAGTTCTCGTCGCCGACTCGAACGTGCGGGCGATGTCGTCGATACTCGGCATTGATAGCTGGTTGGGGTCGCCGCGCTAATATAGCCCCCGCTCTCGGCCGTTGGACCGGGTGAACCCGACGACGCTCGAATCCCGCCGCGCTCAAAACAGGACGTTCGAGACGGGAAACAGCAGGGGAAGGACGTTCGAGGAAAGCAGGCTGGTCATCTTGTTGACTTCGAGCGGCCAGGTCGGGGCTGCCTGGAGGGCGGCCCACTCGGGGCCTTCCGAGTCCTGGAAGGAGTCGATCCGATCGCCCGCGGCCGGCGTTCGGGACGCGTCGGCCTCCCGATGGGTCCCCTGGTACTGGCGGGCGATCCGGTGTTTGTCCCGGACCATCTTGGCGTGCATCGACCAGAAGGAGTAATAGCCCCACGCGCCGGCCCCGAGCGCGTACCCGACGACAGGGCCGACGAAGCTGAGCAGCCAGACGGCCGTCGTCAGCGGATCGCCGATGGCCATGACGCCGCCGGGCGGCACGGCCCGACCGCCGACGACGTACAGCCGGTAGACCAGATAGAGTCCGGCCATCGTGAGGATCACGTTGATCCGGATCGCGAACTGCCCCAGGTCCCGGAAACCGCCGTAGCCGTCGACGTGGAACGGTTCGTAGGTCAGGTCGACGTCGCTGTACTCCCCGCTCGCGTTCAGCAGTCGGTTGAAATACCGCACGACGACGAGAAACTGGAAGGCAGCCGTGCCGAGGACCGCGTTGAGCGAAGTGTTGACGACGAGTCCGAGCCCGTAATCGAGTTCCTGTGGACCGTTGCCGATCAGCCAGATGATGGCGAACTGGGCGGCGATCAGGACGCCGAACACCCGAGAGGGAGAGTGCCCGTAGACGGACAGTCGAAGGCTGTCGTGCAGGTCAGTCAGGAAGTGTCGGTACGCCAGTTCGTCGCCGACGATGTCGTTCGATCGGGCCCCGAGCGTGACGAAGAGGTGTTCGATCCGGAGGGTCGCCTCGTAGAGGAACTGGCCGGCGACGAGCAACAGCAGGAGGTATCCCGAAACGAAGACCACGTTCGGCTCGATGGCACTGGGATGGTCGGCGGTGACGGTCAGAAACACCGACGTGCCGACACCGGCCACGAGCACCCCGATCAGTCCGTAGATGGCGAGTGCCGACGGGAACTCCCGATACTCGACGACGTCGACCATCGACAGTAGCCAGACCAACACTGGCGTGATGGCGACGTAGAGCGCGAACAGTCCCGCATCCGGTCCAGCGATCGTCGGAAACAGGTCGCTGATGGGGCTGACGGACGGATCGAACCACGCGCCGACGGCGAGCAGGACGGTCGCCACGGCGATCACGAGCGGTGCGTGTCGCAGGAGCTGTCGGGGGACGCCGTCGATGAACGCGAACTGGACCGTTTCGCCGGTTTCGCGGTATTGGCCGTCCGGATCGCGCTCGACTCGCTCGAAGGTCGGTCGCTTGCCTGACTCGGGTTCGATCGCGAAGAACGGGAACGAGTCTGTCCTGGTTACCTGTGGGACGATCTCACAGATCCGATGGAGGTGCAGATCGGTGCCGCCGTCGGTCCACCGGATCCACAGCGACCCGAGCGCTTCGTCGTCGGCTGGCCGGTCGGCACGCCAGCCCCCCCGCGCCGTCGTCTCGTCGATCGCGTCCGCCTCTCCCATTCGTAAGTGGTCAATCCTGCATGTGGTGTGAAAAAAGTTCCTGTGAATCAGACGACTGGAAGCGGGTATTTTGTATAGACAGTACTACAGGAACTTTCCCGCGTCGAAGTAGTGGGCGATCACGTAGCCGCCGAGGAACATGCCGCTGCCGACGTTCCCGAGGAGGTGATTCTCCATCCGGACGTACCACGCCAGGATGGCGATGCCGGCCACGAGGATCGCGACCCCGGCGAGAAAGCCAAAGGCGGCAGGTCCATCCGGGAGGATCGCGCGCAACTGTTCGAGGACGCCACCGTCGCCTGCGTCGCTCACGTCCGCGGTCCCGTTCATGGTCGGAGCGTCAGCGCTTACCTCGCTCATGTCGTCGACGAAGACGCCCTCCTCGGCGTAGTGGGCGATGAGGTAGCCCGACCAGGACGTGAACCCGGCGACGTAGACGAGCAGCACGTGGCCCTGACTGGCCCAGATGAACCCGGAGGACATCGAGGCGGCGGTGATCGCCAGGCCGACGAGCAGGCCGAACGCACTCCCGGCGCGTGTATGCGGTGACTCGGACGCGTGCGTCTCGGTAGTCATCTCAGAGCGTCACCCCGTTGATCCCGATGTGCCCGAAGATGTACCCGCCGATGCAGACCACGCCGGCGGCGAGCCCAAGTGTCCCGCTCCAGTTCTGGATCGTGAGCGCGAACAGCCGCATCCCCGCGCCGAGACCGACGACGCCGATGACGACGAACCCGCCGCGAACCAGAAGGACGCCGTCGACGCCACCCGAGTCGGTCGCGCCGAATTCGTCCGGTTCGTCGTCGGGGACAGGAACGAACGCCGAGGCGAACGATTCGTCGGGATCGAGGTACGTCCCGACCTGCGTGAGGTGATAGCCAGCGAAGAAGAACGCGAACCCGATCGAGACGACACCGACTCGGACGACCGGATTCGAGCCATCAACGAGGGGTACTGTCGGCGAGAACGCGGCTAGCGTCGCGGTCCCCGCGCCGAATCCGACCACGAGGTTCCCGGCTACCGCCCAGAAGAGTTCCCGCAACTCTGGAAGCATGCCCGATGCACGCCGGCAGAATCACATAAAGCCACCGCTCCCCCGAATTTCGGCCGCCGCTGGACCGTACGCCGCAGTCCCGATCAGACGTCGCGTTCGGTGATGAAGCGCCCCAGCGCTTCGAGTTTCTTCCGCTCCGGCGACTCCGGCAGTTCGGCGATCGCCCCGCGGGCCTCGTCGATCAGGTCGTTCATCCGTTGTTCGGCGAAATCCATGCTCCCCTCGGCGTCCAGAATCCCCATGACCTCACGGACGTCCTCGTCGGTCGTCTCCTCAAACGGTTTGTCGAGGATGTCGTAGACCCGATCGTCGTCGGCGTGGACGACCATCAGCGTTCGCTTGCCCGCACGAACGTCGTTGCCGATCTTTTCGCGGCCCTTGCCCTCCTGGAAGTCCAGCAGGTCGTCGCGGATCTGGAAGGCCGGCCCCAGCGACGTGAACCCCGAGAGGTCGAGATCCGTCTCGGCGAGGGCGAGCGGGGCGTCGACGCAGAGTTCCAGCAGCGCGCCCGTCTTGCGCCGGACCATCGTCATGTACTCCTCGACGGTGATGTCACGGCGGTCGGCGAAGTCGATGTCCATCTGCTCGCCGTTGGTGACCGTGATGACGGTATCGAGCGCGAGGTCGCGCGTGTCGGGTGGGAAACACAGGATCGCCTTCGCGAACATCATGTCGCCGAGGTTGATCGCGCTTCCCTTGCCGTGTTTCGCCCAGAGCGTGGGTTCGCCCCGGCGGTACTCGTCGCCGTCGATGATGTCGTCGTGGACCAGCGTGAAGTTGTGGAGGAGTTCGACCCCGGCGGCGATGTCCAGGGCGTCCTCACGCGGGACCTCGACCATCTCCGAGACGAGAAAGACCAGTCCCGGCCGGATTCGCTTCCCGCCCGTGGAGATGGGATACCAGAGTCGTTCAGCGTACTCGAACTCCTCGAGCCACTGCCGGATTCGATCGTCGACCGTCGGTTTGACCTCGTCCTGTAGCCAGGTGAAGACGTCTTCTTCGTCAGTCATTGTGTGGACCGTCAGGCGCGGGGAACCTCGGTCTTTCGGTCGGTGATCGACGTCTCTCCCGCTCGCAGTCTCGCTCACTCGTCGGCGACAGCACCGGGCAACACGCTCGGGTCGCCCGAGCGATAGATGTATTCGGTGGCGATGCCGGTCAGCGGCGAGTCCGTCTGGGTGGCGAACGTCTCGGCGAGCTCGAAGTACTCCTCGCTGATCGAGACGATCCGGTCGTAGGCAGTTTCGGCGTCCTCGGCGAGGACGTACTCGGCGGTGACGGGCGTGAGCTGACCCTCGACGCGGTCGTCGGCGTAGTCGTCGACGTCGTCGAGCCAGATCTGCGCGCCGATGATCGCCAGCACGATCGAGCGCTTGAACGCCTCGTCGACGGGGAGTCCGGCGCGACGGTACATCTCGATCATCCCGTCGTAGATCACGCCGACGCGGGCGTACTGGGTTTTGAGGTACGGAAGCGTCTCGACGCCCTCGAAGAGGTCGACCTCGGTGTCGAACGCCGAAAGCGACGCGTCACGGTACTCCGTCCGGATTTGCTCGCGCGCCGCCTGGTCCCCATCGCGCGCGGCCTCGAAGAGGTCTCGGAAGTGGGGGTCGCGGTCCTGGTGTCGTTCCGAGAGGTCGACGGCCCACTCGTAGATCTCCCGGACCTCGTCGGGCAGTCGTTCGAAGCTTTCCTCGAGTTCGGACTCCAGGGTCGCCTGGGCGATCTCGGCGACGCGACGTCGCTCGTCGGGGGTGACGTCGAACGCCACCGAAAAATCCCCGAACTCCGCGTCGTTGATCGCGTCGCGCATGTCGCCATCGATCAGGGCGGCGAGGACGAGTCGGGTGAGGTAGTCACCGCCATCGACGAGATCCTGGGGCGAGGACGGACCGGTTTGCCACTGCGCTTCGGTGATAGAGTGGCGGAAGGTGACGGGGCCGGCCACGTCGTTCTCGGCCAGATCGGCTGTCTCGGCGCTGGCGTCGGTCCACACGCTCAACGCCACGGGATCGGCACCGTCGTCGGCGCGTTGTCTCGCGGTCCGATAGATCTGGCCGAGCGTCAACTCGGCCGGCATCGTCAGTTTGGTGTCATAGCTGAACGAGACGTTTGCGGGGTCGACGTCGAAATCGTCAGCGATGGCCGCCTCGACCGGCTGGAAGGCGTCGTCGATCATCGCTTCGGTCCGCCGATCGACGATACGCTTGAGCCGGATGCTTTCGCGATCGAACACGCCGGAATCGGCATAATATCCCAGCACGGCCTGTCCAGTCGTCGGGACTGCGTCGTGGCCGGCCAGCCAGCCGGCGAGTCGCCTCCGAAGTGTCGTCTTCATCACGAGATCACCGTTGGAACCCGGCTCGATCGTGGCCGGCACATTGGTGGCGTTCTGGTCGGTGTGATTATGATCCTTTCGTCCCGGCGGCTCCACCCCGTCGGCGATCCGTGATGAACTCTCTGGAGGCAAACATCTATGTGAGCAGTCAGATGCCCCGATTCCCCTGCCGCTACACGGCAGTTTTTTGTGACTCCCAAGGATACCCATGGTCAATGTCGACAGACGCGTACGACATCGTCGTCGTGGGCGGTGGAACGGCTGGGGCGTTCGCGGCCGCCAGCGCCGCCCAGCAGGACCTTGATGTCGTCCTCCTGGAGCGAAAGAACGAGCAAGAAGCGGGGCATATCGCGTGTGGCGACGCGATCAAGGGCAAGAGCACGTTTCCGGCGGTGATCGACCTGGATTATCTGCGCGAGGAGGCGTTCACGAACGAGAACATCCAGCGAGCCGTGTTCGAAGTGCCGGATGGCGGGACGATCGAGTACCCATTCGAAACGGGATCCGGGGCGATCGTCGATCGGAAACGCTACGGCGAAGTGTTGCTCGAGGAAGCCGACCGGGTCGGCGCGGCGTTACACTTCGACACGGTCGTCCAGGACGTCGTCCAGGCTGAGGACGGCCAGGTCGAGGGAGTGAAAGCGACCAGAAAGGGCGAACGGAAACGCTACGACGCCGAGATCGTGATCGACGCCGCCGGCGCACTGTCGATCTTGCAGGACAAAGCCGACCTCGCCGACGCCACCTTCGATACGAACGTCAACTATCAGCAGTTCTGTTCGGCCTATCGCGAGGTTCTCGAAGTCGAGGAGCCTGTCGAGTACGACGACGCTATCGTGTTCAAACCCACCGAGGAACTGGGGTATCTGTGGTACTTCCCGCGGACGGCGACGGAGATCAACGTCGGCCTGGGCTTTCAGATGGACCAGGAGCCGATGGAACTCGTCGACGAACTTCGTGAGGACATCGAGGACCGCGAGGAATTCGAAAACGCCGAGGTGAAAGACAAACTCGGCGCGGCGTTGCCGACTCGGCGGCCGTACGATTCGGGGACTGCGCCCGGATTCATCGCGGTCGGCGACGCCGCTGGACACGTCAATCCGACCACCGGCGGCGGGATTCCGGGGGCGGCGAAAGCCGGCCACTGGGCGGCGGAGGTAGCCGGCGAGGCCATCGCCGAGGGTGACGTCAGCGAGGGCGCACTGTGGGCGTACAACCACCGCGTCCTGACGGACTTCGGGAAGCGTTTCGCGGCGATGGATCTGTACAACATCTTCGGGACGACGCTCTCAGTCGACGATATCGCCGACGTGATCTCGGCGTTGCCCGCCCAGCAACTCATCGACATTCTGGGCCGCAGCGGTACCTCCTCGATGGGCCTGGGCCTGAAACTCAAGACCATGGTCCAGACCTTCGGCCACTGGGGGACGCTGTACGACGCCTACAAGGTCAACCAGCGCGCCTCGGAACTCAAGGAGATCTACGACGAGTATCCGACATCACCGAGTGGGTTCGAGGACTGGCGAGAACGACGCGACACCTTCATGGAGGACTTCTACGCGGAGTTCGGGGCCGATCCGAAGTACTGATCGCCACCTCACGGCCGGGACCGAACGGCGTATCCGCACCCTTTTTTCGGTGTGTCGTTTACGGGCAGGCGATGACAGCACAGACGACAGACGACGACCTGCCGTCCCTCGGTGACATGCCGATGCTCGGGCTCGGAACCTGGCAGAACGAGGACCCGGAACAGTGCACCGAGAGCGTCCGGACGGCCCTAGAGATGGGATATCGCCACGTCGACACCGCGAAGGCCTACGACAACGAGGCGGCCGTGGGTGACGGGATCGCCGCCGCCGACGTCCCGCGTGAAGACGTCTTCGTCGCGACGAAGGTCTGGGCCGGCGACCTCGCGCATGACGATGTCATCGACAGCGCCGAGCGGAGCGCCGAACGGCTCGGCGTCGAGACGATCGATCTGCTGTATATCCACTGGCCCGCCCACGCCTACGAACCCGCGGAGACGCTGCCCGCGTTCGACGAGTTGATCGATCGCGGCGTGATCGACCGCGTCGGCGTGAGCAACTTCACCCCCGAGCAGATCGAGCGTGCCCGGGCGGTGCTCGACGCCCCCCTGTTCGCCAACCAGGTCGAGATGCACCCGTACCTCAAGCAGGAGGAGCTTCGGGCGTTCGCAGCCGAGACCGATCTCAACCTCGTCGCGTACTCGCCGCTGGGACGGGGGACCGTCCTCGAGGACGAGATCCTCGCCGAGATCGCCGAGAAACACGACGCGAGCGTGGCCCAGGTCAGTCTGGCCTGGCTCCGGGAGAAGGGCGTCACGGCGATCCCGAAAGCCACCAGCGAAGCGCACATCCGCGACAACCTCGAGAGTGCCTCGCTGGATCTCGACGATGCGGACATCGCGGCGATCGACGACATCGACCGGACCGACCGGCAGATCCATCCGGACTGGGCTCCCGATTCCTGGTGACTGCCCGCCACAGTCGAGGGGCGTCGTCGAGGCTCGTAGCAATTATACGCACCCGCAACAAACCCGAGAGACATGTCGGGCGGGACAGCGTCGGGAATCGTCGCCGGAATTCGCATCGACCTCAAGCGGCTTCACGAGACCTGGATGGAAGTCGTCTATCCACGCCAGCGCAACGCCGAGGACACCGTCCTCGGAAAGTGGACGCCGAACTCACAGTGGGGCTGGATCACCTACCGACTGTGGGGTGCCATCGGGGCACTCTCGGTCGCAATACTCTACCCGCTGGTGTTGCTCGGGTACGTCCTCAGAGCGCAGACCAGGCGCATCGACCTGGCGGCGGCCCGGATCGGTGCTCTCGGGGTGTTTGTGGTACTGGTCGTGCTGTGGGGCGGGTTGAGCGCGTTCGCGAGATACCGGTTCTCGACCGGCGGGTTCATCGCCGTCCTGGCGGCGAGCGCCGTCGCGGTCGTCGCCGGCCTGCTCGCGTACGTCTTTTCGCGCGTCGGCGGGCGGTTCACGACCGTCGTCTTCGCCTATCCCTTCGGTGTGACCGCGCTCCTGCTTCCACCGGTCGTCGCCGCGCTGTACTCGCCGACGCTCGCCGAGACCGTCTTCTCCCGGAGTACGGCCGTCGCCCGCTGGATCAACGACACCCTGCTGGACGTCTACGGCATCAACGAGCGCCTCCGAAGCTCCTACGATCTGCGGGGGATCGCCCACGCAGTCATGTGGTTCGCCATCTCGATCCCCGTCGGCTGGGTTCTCGGGACCGTCGTCACGCTGGCGAACTACGTTCGGCCAGGCCGCTGAGGGCTCGCTTTCGCCGTCGTCAACGGTCGATAGGGATCGATCCCGGATCGATCCCGTCCTCGCCGATCCGGACTGTCTCGTTGGCACGTCCGACCACCATTGTCCCGCCGACCAGCAGCGGCGCGAGCACGCCACCGACGACGGTTCCGGGTTCCGAGAACGGTCCAGCCACGGCGACGCTGTCCTCGGCCGTAAGGGTCTCCTGATCGACGAACGCCTCGCCAGCCCGAAGCAGCGTCCGATGATCGTACTCGTGGTCCGCAGTGGCGAGTATAGACACGTCCGGCTCGACCGTCTCCGGCGGGGTGATCGGCGTCTCGCTCCAGACTTCCGTCTCGAAGTGCACGGTCGAGGGGTCCGCTGGCGGACCGCCGTACGCGATCGAGGTGCACGTCGGGCCCGACTCGTAGGCGTCCATCCAGGCGGCCGGGCCGACCAGCGCGTCGGCTTCGAGGTCCCGTGGCGGATCGAACCGGACGGTCGCGCCGAGCAATGCCGCGCCGAGGAACGTGAAGACGACCTCCGGGATCGGCGTCTCGCCCGCTCGATGGCGTTGGGTCTCCGGATCGAAGTCGGGGTGTTTCGGGGCGTCGACGACACCGACAGTCGAACCCTCGTGGATGCCATAGAGGCGCAGGAGGTTCGCTGTCTTCCAGGTCGTCGCACAGACGCTGTCGTAACTGTGCGATCGCGCCCGATCGCCGGCCACGCGATATGCGAGGTTCTCACTCCGTCGTGATGGGGCTACGAGATCGCCGATGACCGCCGCGTCCATGGGTGGCGTTTGCGGGCGAGCGCCAAAAGCATTCGCGGCGGTGACTATTGGGAGCACAACGACCGGCACCCGCGACCGAAACGCTAACCACGACGGCTGACGCCTGGGTGAACATGGACGAGACAGGGTTCGACCTCACGCCGGGGCGAGCGTGGCTCGCGATGTTCGCGGCCGCGGTCGTGGCGATCGGCGGCGGCTCGATCGCGTTCACACGTACGGTCTGGGATAACTTCATCTGGCAGTACTTCTGGGGGCCGGTGTACGCCGACGCCTACAACGCCGGCTGTGCGATCAAGGACGGCGGCGAGACGCTGTTGGGCGGAAGCGGCTTCGCCGAGAACTGCCAGATTGCGGCCCAACAGGGGCACATCGTCGCAGAGCCAGGCTATACACTGGTTTCGGAAGCGGGCTACATGATCGTCGGCCTGTTCTTCCTGATCGGCGTCTACCTGTTGTTGAAGCGCCTCGACATCTCACTGGATCGGGAGTTCTTCTACGCCCTGTTCCCGTTCATGCTGTTCGGCGGCGCGCTCCGGGTCGTCGAGGACGCGACCGACGCCGCCGCCGACGCCGGCGTCGAGCCGGTCATCTCTTACCCGTTCAACACGCCGTTCATCAGCCCGCTCATCTACTTCACGGTGTTCGGCATCGCGATCGCTGCGCTCGTCGGGAGCCTGCGGCTCGCCGACCGGGGCGTGGTCGCCTCGGCCGAGCGGACACTCGGGACGGTCGGCGGCGTCGCCTTCGGGGTGACGTTCGGCTATCTGATCCTCCTCGGACTCACCGTCGAGCACGTCGCCTTTCTCCCACACGTCCTCGTCATCATCGTCGGACTCGCGACGGTCCTGGCCTACGGCATCTACGCGCTCGCGGATCGGTTCTTGCCCGAGATCAACAGCGGGACGGGCTACGTCGGCCTGATCGTGCTCTGGGCACACGCGATCGACGGCGTCGCGAACGTCCTCATCACCGACTGGGCGGACGCACTCGGATTGCCCGTCTCGTATTACCCCAAACATCCGGCCAACGAGATCATCATGAACGTGACCGAGGCCGTCCTGCCGGCTGGAATCTTCGAGGCGATCGGGAGCGCGTGGCCGTTCCTGCTCGTAAAACTCGGCGTCGCGGTCGCCATCGTTTGGCTGTTCAACGAGGCCTTCATCGAGGAAAACCCCCGCTACAGTTACGTCCTCCTGGTCGGCGTCACTGCCGTCGGCCTCGGCCCCGGCTCGCGGGACATGCTCCGGGCCGCGTTCGGTATTTAAGTGGGTAGCGTCGTCTTCTCAAGGGAACGGATGGAACGCTCGATCCGGCCGTGCCTCGAACCCGAGGCGGTCCGAGACGGCTTCGAGTCGTTCTCCGAAGTACGACTCGCCGAGGAACAGCGGCTGAGCCGATGGGACCAGTACGCGAACGGCCTCGAATCCCATCGCCTCGACGTCCCGCGGCGTGAGTCGCACGGCGTACGGCGAGAGATCGGCGTCGGTGACTCGTTCGACGACGGCTGACAGTGCGTCATTCCCCGCAAGCGGTGCGTCGGGCGCGACGTCAGCCGCCGAGACAGTCCCGCCGGCGTCGACGAAGTCCTCGACAGTCTCAGGGAACGTCGCGTATTCGCCGATCGCACCGCCGGCGTCAGCGGCGCCGTCCGGTCCCATCTGCCGGAGTTCGAACCAGTTCTGGACGGCCTCGGCAAGCGCCGAACGCGCAGCCGTCGCGGGATCGAGATGCGCACCCGAACCCAGGGCGAACCGCGGCCACTCGCCGTCTGTTCGGTGAACGGCGACCGCAACGACCGGGACGTCGACGTCCTGGGTGAGTAACAACGGCGTGACTGACAGTCCCTCCGTCCGCACCCGCCGAGCGAGGGTCCGGAAGCGCTCCTCCTCGACCGAAAGCTCCAGCGGCTCGAACGTCGAATACCACGACAGCATCGCCGCGTCGCGCTCGATCACCTCGTACAGTCCCGACAGCAACGCCTCGACCATCGCGTTGCCGAACCCGAGCCCGGTCGTGTTCGCGGGCCGGAACCGATCACCGGCCGGCGGATAGACGGTGACCGACGCCGGCACCTGTACCGACTGGCCGGTCGCCAGGTTCTCACCTTCGATCCAGTCGTATGGGCCGTCCCCGGGGGGTTCCGGCGTCACGAAAACCGACGGCTCGATCGGATTGTCCATCTCCTCGACCGTCGCCGTCTGAAAGCTATCCGTCCGGTAGACGCCCGCGCTGTATCGCTCGTAGGCCTCGCCGAGCGCCTTCATCAGCGCGCCGTTCCAGTCGACGTCGACGCCCGCGGCCGGACCGGTCGAAGACGCGTCACTGAACCCGCTTGTGTCGCCGTTGCGCGCGAGATAGTATGGGGCGGGGAACGATTCGATCTCGCCGACCTCCTGGACGATCCCCACCCGGTCGTCGAGGCCCGCTTCAGCCCTGGCGATCGTCGCTTCGAGATCCCTGTCAGCGGTCGTCCGCTCGACGGTGCGGGACGGCTCTGTCCCACAGGTACAGTGGGGCACGGGGAGCAGTTGCCGGGTCGCGTCCGGGATCTCCGTCACAGCCCCGAAAACATCGGGGCCGTCGACCGATCGGTCGAGCGCGCTCGCAGCCGCGCGACCCGCGATCGCCCCGGCGAAGCGTGCGGTCGTCGGCGGCGGCGCTTCGGTCGGCGCTTCGGCCGGATCGACGTTCGCGCGAACCCGCTTGCGGAGGCATTCGTAGCAGGCCGTCTCCGGCCCGAACCCGGTGATAGCGGCGTCGACAACCGGGACGCCGCCCACGCCGCCGAGTTCGATCGCGATCCACGACGCGTCGGTCTGCAATGCGCGTTCGTTCGCCTGGTCGAACACGTTCGCGCCGGCGACGTCGACGACGATACCCAGTTCGTACTCGTCGAGTTCATCGGGCTCAACCGTCCGCACGGCGTGATCGACGTCTTCGAGCGCGGATTCGACCGCCTCGACGGCCGGGCCGGCACCCACGAGACCAACAGTCATGCACGTCCGTGGATGCCCGAGCGGGAAAAAGGTCGCGCTAGTTCGAAAGCACGTCGAGGGCGGCGTCGGCGAGGTCCCCGGCGTCGGCGTTCTGTAGTCGCTCGTCGCCAAGCAGCAGTCGCAGGCGTGGTCGGCCAACGTCGATCGGGACCTTTTCCGTGTCGAGGAGGCCTTTGTCTTCGAGTTGGGTCTTCGTCCGGGAGAACGTCGCCTTGCTCGCCAGTCCGACGTCCTCGCCCCACTTGCTGATGTCGTAGAGCAACTCGCGGTTCCGTGCAGCCACGAGGAGACTGATCGTCACCTCGTCGAGACCGTCCCCGTCGCTGCGGGCCGTCGACAGCGAGTCGAGCACCACATCGAAGTCCGCCCTCACTTCCTCGCTGATCTCCGCGGCGAGCGTCGAGCGAACCCGTGACAGCGGCGGCGTCCGGAGCGTGAATTCCCCGGCAGTGTCCCATTGTTCGTCGTAGAACGCGACTGTCGAGGAGACGAACGAATCGTCGTCGGTCGTAAGTCCGGCTGCCGCGTCCCCGGCCGTCACGAGCGAGACGACGGCGTCGTCAGTCACCACCAGCGAGTTGACCGGCTGTTCGTCCAGCACACGCAACGACAGCGTGCCGTCGTCGATCAGATCGGCCGCCGTACTCGCTACGAGGAAGTCGTCCATGACCTGCTTGAGTGGGCGCTCGGGGCCGAGGAGCCGAACACTCGGTGGCGATTCGAGGTCCTCAAGCGTGGTGACGAGAGCCACAATCGTCTCCAGATCAGGATTGACGACAGTGACGTCCTCGGCGACCGGAACGATTTCCGCGAGGACGCTCTCGACGTCTGCGGCGATCAGATTGTCGGTTGTCATGAAGTAGCATGTCGTTCACGCCACTAATATTTAAGGTTATCGCCGGTGAGATATATCGTTTATCAAAGGGTGCGTACCGTCGAAGATTTTCGGTGTGGGTCACCCTGGGTTCGGCGTCGAAAGATAGATTATTCAAGACTGGACTGCGAGACACAGATATGGACTACGACAGCGTCCGTGAGGCGGATCCGGCCGTCGCCGACGCCCTCGTCGGCGAACGCGACCGACAGGAAGACACGCTCGCGATGATCGCAAGCGAGAACCACGTCAGCGAGGCTGTCCTCGAAGCGCAGGGCTCGACGCTGACGAACATCTACGCCGAGGGCTACCCGGGCAAGCGCTACTACGCCGGCTGTGAATACGCCGACGACGTCGAACAGCTGGCGATCGATCGCGCGAAGGAACTGTGGGGGGCCGACCACGTCAACGTCCAGCCCCACTCGGGCAGTCAGGCCAACATGGGCGTCTACCTGGCCGTTCTCGATCCAGGTGACAAGATCCTCTCGCTGGATCTGACCCACGGCGGCCACCTCTCTCACGGCCACCCGGCGAACTTCGCCGGCCAGGTCTACGAGGTCGAACAGTACGAGGTCGACGCCGAGACGGGCTATCTCGACTACGACGGCCTCGCCGAGATCGCCGCGGAGTTCGACCCGGACATCATCGTCTCGGGGTACTCGGCATACCCACGCGAGGTCGAGTGGGAACGGATTCAGGACGTGGCCGACGACGTTGATGCCTACCACCTGGCCGACATCGCCCACATAACCGGACTCGTGGCTGCCGGCGTCCACTCCTCGCCGGTCGGTGTCGCCGACTTCGTGACCGGCTCGACGCACAAGACCATCCGGGCCGGCCGTGGCGGGGTCATCATGTGCGACGAGGAGTACGCCGACGACGTCGACTCGGCCGTCTTCCCCGGCATGCAGGGCGGCCCGCTGATGCACAACATCGCGGGCAAGGCCGTCGGCTTCGGCGAGGCACTCGATCCCGAATTCGAGGACTACGCCGAACAGACTGTCAAGAACGCACACGCCCTCGCCGAGCGTCTGACGGAACACGGGCTGGAACTCGTCTCGGGCGGGACCGACAATCACCTCGTGCTGGTCGACCTCCGGCCGTCCCATCCCGACACGCCGGGCAAGGACGTCGAGGAGGCGCTCGAAGACGCCGGCATCGTCCTCAACGCCAACACCGTCCCCGGCGAGACGCGCTCGGCGTTCAATCCCTCCGGGATTCGCGCCGGCACACCCGGCCTGACGACCCGCGGATTCGACGAGGAGGCGACCCGCGAAGTCGCTGACCTGATTTACGAGGTCGTCGACGCACCCGAGGACGAGGCTGTCATCGCCGAGGTTGCCGAACGCGTCGACGAACTGACCGACGAGTACCCGGTGTACGCGTAGCGAACCGACTATTTTACGCCCGTTTCCTTGTGAAAACAGCGACAGTCGGGACGTTCAAGAGGCATGCGGACGCTCACCTACTCGATGACCGAGATTATCGACGGCAACGCAGTGGCACAGTCGATCCGCGACGACCTCGGCGAGGCGATCACCGAACTCGATAGCGAGGGAGTGACGCCCACGCTGGCGACCGTACTGATGAGCGACGATCCGGCCAGTGAGACGTACGTCTCGATGAAGCAAGACGACTGCGCGGAGGTCGGCATCGAGGCGATAGACGTCGAGATCGACCCCGAGGCACCGGCCGAGGAGTTGTTCGACGAGATCGACCGACTCAACGCCGACGAGAACGTCAACGGGATCCTCGTCCAGATGCCGGTCCCGGATCACGTCGACAAGCAGTCGGTCCTGCGCCGGATCGACCCCGAAAAGGACGTCGACGGGTTCCACCCCGAGAACGTGGGTCGACTGGTGGCGGGCGACCCACGGTACAAACCCTGCACCCCGCACGGCATCCAGAAGCTGCTCGAAGACGCCGGCGTCGATCCCGAGGGGAAAGACGCCGTGATCGTCGGCCGGTCGGACATCGTCGGCAAGCCGATGGCGAACCTCCTCATGCAGAAGGCCGAGGGCGGCAACGCGACTGTGACTGTCTGTCACTCCCGGACCGAGGATCTCGCGGCGAAGACCCGCGAGGCGGACATCGTGGTCGCGGCCGCGGGCGTCCCGGAGATGATCGACGGCGAGATGCTCTCTGCAGGGGCAACCGTGATTGACGTCGGGATCAACCGGGTTGATGCCGACACGGAGAAGGGCTATGAACTGGTCGGCGACGTCGATTTCGAGCGTGCAAGAGAGAAAGCGAGCGCGATCACGCCAGTCCCGGGCGGCGTCGGGCCGATGACCCGGGCGATGTTGCTCTACAACACCGTGAAAGCGACCGGTCTCCAGCACGATGTCGACGTGACGCTTCCCTGAGCGGCGATCAAAGTCCCATCAGTCAGGCCGCAGGACCGCGAGCTTTTCGCGAGCACGGGCAAGCGCGTCAGGATCATTCTCGATCAGGTGGGTGCCGACTGCCCGGGCAGCCTCGATCAAGGCTTCGGCCTGCTCAGGGGAGATGTCTCCATCGAGGGCAGCCACCCGCGTCCGGTGATCCTCGACGCTGCCCAGCACCGTTCGTGCGTCCTCGTCGGGGTCGTCCTCGAGATACTGCCGAAGGTCTCGCCGGTAGTCCTCGACCGCCGCCGCGGCCGCGAGCCCGTGAACGGATACCAACGTCTCGGGGACCGACGACGGGTCCGGTCGTCTTCCCGATTCCGCCCCGTCGAGCAACGCGAGGAGATACCGCTGTTCGTCGTCGGTGACGTCCATCGACCGGGCGATGGCCCGCCCCACGTGTTTGAGTTCCATCGCGGCGACGAACGTTTCCTCGAGCGGTTGCAGTTCGCCGGCGTCGATGAACCCATAGCGGCGGACGAAGTCGGACGCACAGTCGCCAGCCTGGTCGGCAACCGACGCCACCGGCTCATCGTCTATTTGCTTCCGAACGGACGTTAGATCGAGTGTGACGTGACTCGCGGTATGTCGTGTGCGTTCGTCGACGCCGACGCTCCGGAGACTCCCGCAGTCCGGACACTCGATGCTGCCCGTCTCGTAGTACGTCCACCGGGCACCGCAGTTTCGACACTCGCGTTCGCCGCGAATCCGCATATCGATGCATATGCGTCTGGATATAAAACGAACCTGCTCTGTGGGCCTTCTTCGAATCACCTCCTGGCGGCACTCGCGTTCGAGCCACCCACTGCTCGATCGGCTCGAACGATTGACTGAGGTCGGTACTTTTAAGTCCATCCATCGACGACATTATGATGACGCTTCGCTTGGAGGGCCGAAGCGTCAGCGGGGACCAATTCAGGGCGGCAAGCGTTCACGCGGGACTTTTCCCCGCGTGATTCGCTTTCCACTCTTTCACGTACACTGTAGCGGTGCGTCCGTAACCCATCGCACGCACGTTCATGCCGGAGTGCGACACTATATCCGGTGAGAAAACATACCAGTCGACATTGACGACTTTGGTCTGACGAAAGTCGATCCGGAAGACAGGGATCATCCCTCACATGCATTATCTTTCGATCAGTTCAGGGTCAACGGCGATAACAACGTGGAAATCAGGTCTTCCTGGTGAACGAAACGGTATGTTTATATTAACTCGATAATAACCGATGTATGGACTTTACCGATGTACGACCTGACAGGATTCCAGCGTGACCTCCTATATGTCATCGCGGGGGAGGAGGAACCGCACGGGCTTGCGATCAAGGATGAACTCGAAGACTACTACGAGAAGGAGATCCATCACGGCCGTCTCTATCCCAATCTCGACACGCTCGTCGACAAGGGTCTCGTCGAGAAGGGCCAACGCGACCGCCGGACGAACTACTACAGTCTGACGCGTCGGGGCCGCCGTGAGATCGAAGCGCGACGCGACTGGGAAGCACAGTACGTCGACCTTTGAGGGCCGTAGCCGACTGCACCCGGCAGTTCAAAACTGGTAGCGTCGGTCGTCCGGGTCACCTTTCTGAGGGAACTGGTCTGCGCCGGTCATCTCGTCGAAGGTCATCCCAGAGAGATACTCGTCGTAGGTAACGTCGTAGCTACTCCGGAGATGGAAGTCGAGCGTGCCGGTCTCGACAGTGCGCTGAAACAGCATGTGGACGGCCCGTCGAAGGAGTTCGTCGGTCGATCCCGGTTCGAGGGCCGTCTCGAGCATCGCGAGTTCGTTGCGGGTCTCGCGGTCGAGATCGACGACGAGTTCCTCGCCGAGTTCTCCGTACGCCTCAGTCACGTCCTCGGACAACGCGTCGAGCGTCATACCGGAGGCTGTCGAGCCGCGGGCAAACGCCTTTCGACTCGGTGGCTGCTGTTGACCAGTGAGCGTCCGACACCCGCCGGAGGAAGGCTGCCGGAGACGCCAGAAGTAAACCCCCGAGTGGCCTACGGCGCGGCGATGAGCGAGGCCGCCGTCGACCTCCCCGACGATCTCGACGCGATCAGGAACGCCCTGCTAGAGTGGTACGAGGACGACCACCGCGAGTATCCTTGGCGGGAGACTGACGATCCCTATGCGATTCTCGTATCGGAAGTGATGAGCCAGCAGACCCAGCTCGACCGCGTCGTCGACGCCTGGGACGACTTCCTCGATCGCTGGCCGACGGTCGAGGACCTCGCAGGGGCCGATCGGGCCGACGTGGTCGCCTTCTGGTCGAGTCACAGCCTTGGATACAACAACCGCGCGAAGTACCTCCACGAAGCGGCGACTCAAGTCGTCGAGGATTACGACGGCTATTTCCCCGAATCTCCTGACGAATTATCCGGGCTCATGGGTGTCGGGCCCTACACCGCCAACGCGGTCGCGAGTTTCGCGTTCAACAACGGCGACGCTGTCGTGGATACGAACGTCAAGCGCGTCCTCTATCGAGTCTTTTCGATCCCCGACCAGGACGCAGCCTTCGAGGACGCCGCGAGATCGCTCATGCCCGACGGGGAGTCCCGGGTCTGGAACAACGCGATCATGGAACTCGGCGGCGTGGCCTGTGAGAAAACGCCCGCGTGCGACGAGGAAGGTTGCCCCTGGCGGGAGTGGTGTGACGCCTACGCGAGCGGGGATTTCACCGCGCCGGACGTGCCCGAACAGTCGACCTTCGAGGGGAGTCGTCGCCAGTTGCGCGGGCGCGTGATCGGCGCGCTGAAGGAACACGATCACCTGGCGATCGACGACCTCGGCCCGAAAGTGCGGGTCGATTACGCGCCGGAGGGTGACGGCGAAGCTAATCGGGAGTGGCTCCGGGACCTCCTCGAAGACCTGGCCGATGATGGGCTTGTCGAGATCGAGGAAGGGAACGATCAACCGATCGCTCGACTCCGATAGCCGGCTCGGTGATCTGTTGGACGACGCCTGACGACTGAAAATAGAATTTTTCAGATATTATTTAGAGTCTATGTACTGTGAGCGACTAACGAAGGGACTTTTTAGGAACGAACTCTCAACGAGTACCTTTATTTCCGTTCGGATTTAGATTCTATGTACGCTAAGCGGCTATGGAGTCCACAAACGAGGAAGACACTCGAAGAAAGAGCCTGTCGACGCGTGAGTCGCAGGCACTCTCACGGCTCGCAAGCGAGGGCCAACAGATCATCACCATCGGTGACATCGCGGATGTCCTGGACATCCCCCGGAAGTCGGCCAAGGACATGGCGTATACCCTCAAGGAGAAAGGCTGGCTTGAGCGGATCGCGTACGGGAAGTATCTCATCCTGCCGCTCGCTGCGGGTGAGAACGCCGTGTATACCGAACACGAGTTCGTGATCGCGTCCGCACTCGTCGAGCCGATGTACATCGGGTACTGGAGTGCGATGAACTATCACGGGCTTACAGAGCAACTGTCCCGTACTGTGTACATCGTGACGACAGAACGCGCCCGAGAACGCGAGATCCACGGGGTTACCTATCGACCGGTGACAGTTACTGAAGAGAAGTTCTTCGGTTATCAACCGACTGCGGTCGGGTCTACCCAAGTGAATATTTCGAGTATCGAGAAAACACTGGTCGATTGCGCTGACCATCCGGAGTTCTGTGGAGGCATCGACGAGCTTGCAAAGGCAATGCAGAACGCGGCAGAAATGCGATGTTCCTGGGAGCGGGTCGTCGAGTATCTGCGGCGAGTCGGGAACGGTGGCGCGACGAAACGAATCGTCTACCTCGCCGACCAGTTGGACCTCGTGCTTCCGGAGTACGACGAGATCGTTGCGGACTTCACGACTGGGTACCCGTTGCTCGATCCGACGAGGGAAGCGAGGGGAACCCGCGACAGCACGTACCAACTCCGCCTGAATGTCAGCCCCGAATCGTTCCAGCCGGAGGACTCCTCATAATGATTTCCGAACCGCAACTCCGGCGGCTGGCCAGAGAGCTGGATGTTCGCCTCGGCTACGCGGAGAAGAACTACGTTAATTCGTGGATCCTCTGGGCGATCGACACGAGCCAATACGGCGATAACCTGCTGTTCAAGGGCGGCACTGCGCTCAGTAAGTTGTACTTCCCGGAGACGTGGCGCTATTCGGAGGATCTTGATTTCGGTGTCGAGGGAGAGTACCAAGGGAGCGAAGTGGAGTTGCGAGATGTATTGGAAGACGCTACCAGAGCCTCCGGCATCGACTTCGAGGTGACCAAACACCGCGAGCTACAGAAAGAAGCGTATCCGACACACTACGTCGATATCGATATCCAGTACAACGCTGTTCTCGGTCACAAGAACACAACGAGTCTGGACGTTATGATCGATGAATACGTTACGTTCCCCTCGGTAAACCATCGGCACAGCTACGAGGATGTCCCCGAATTCGAGTTGACCGCATACAGCTTGGAGGAAATCTTCGCAGAGAAGTTGCGAGCGCTCTATCAGCGATCACAGGCTCGTGACTACTACGATCTCTATCGGATGATTACCGAGGCTGACGTTGATGACTCGGTTATCCTTCCGGCATTCACGCGAAAGTGTGAACACGACGGGCTGGACATCGACCTCCGGGATGGTCTTCCCGGAGACAAACGGGCAGAGATCCGTGACGGCTGGCAGAATACGCTCCCCGACCTTGTTGCGGATCTCCCCGGGTTCGGTCCTGTTTACGATGTCCTCAAGGACTACGTCGACTCGCTGGCAAACGGCGGATCACGTCGGTGAGGACGAACCCGCGTTCGATGGGGTCACTGTAGTCCGGCCACGTTCACTCCCCGTCCAACCCCTGCTGGGCGACGCGCTGGCTCGCCTCCTCGACGAACTCCTCGGGGAGGGACCCGATCTCACCGGCCTGCACCCGCCAGAGGTTGGCGTAGAGGCCGTCCGCGTCGATCAACTCGTCGTGGGTGCCGCGCTCGACGATCCGACCGTCCTCGACGACGAGGATTGTATCGGCGTCCCGGACCGTCGAAAGGCGGTGGGCGATGACGAACGTCGTCCGGTCGGCTGCGACGTCGTCGATGGATTGTTGGATGAGCAGTTCGGTCTCCGTGTCGACCGCGCTGGTCGCCTCGTCGAAGACCGTGATCGCCGGGCCCTGCAGCAGGGTCCGCGCGATGGCGACACGCTGGCGCTGGCCGCCAGAGAGCTTGACGCCGCGCTCGCCGACCTCGGTGTCGTAGCCCTCGGGCATGTTGGTGACGAACTCGTGGGCCTGAGCGCGCTTTGCTGCTTCGACAATCTCCTCCCGGTCGGCGTCGAACGCGCCGTACTTGATGTTCTCGGCGACCGTGCCGTCGAACAGGAAGTTCTCCTGGCCGACGTAGCCGATCGAGTCTCGGAGACTCGACAGCGTCACGTCCCGGACGTCGTGGCCGTCGACCCGCACCGCGCCCTCGTCGACGTCGTAGAGCCGGAGGAGGAGTTTCACGAAGGTGGTTTTCCCGGCACCGGTCGGGCCGACGAGACCCACCGTTTCGCCCGGCTCGACGTCGACGTCGATGTCTTCGAGTACATTCTGCTCCTCGTAGCCGAAGGTCACGTCGTCGAATGTAACGTGTCCCTCGACGTCGGTGAGTTCGGTGGCGTCCTCGGCGTCCTGGACGTGGACGGGCAGATTCATGATCCCGAGTATGCGTTTGGTCGAGGCCCGGGCGTCCTCGTAGCGGTCGATAATGTTGCTCATCTGGGCGAGCGGGTCGACCAGGCGCTGGGTGAGCAAGAGGAAGATCACGAGCGTCCCCTCCGAGAGATCGCCGGTCAGCGGGCCGGGTGGCCCCTCGAGGATCCAGACCCCACCGACGATAAACGTCGCAATGAACGAAAGCGAGGTCAGCGCCTGGAGCCCGGGGCGGTAGATGAAGTTCAGCCGGAGGGCCAGCCAGTCGAGCCGGAAGTATGTATAGGAGTGTTCGCGGACGCGTTCGTCCTCGTAGTCTTCAGTATTGGCGGACTTGATGACCTCGATGCCGTTCAAGTTGTTCTCCAGGCGGCTGTTGAGGTCGCCGACGGACTGGCGGACATCGGTGTAGCGTTCCTCGGCCAGCCGCATGAACCAGTACGTGAACACCGCCGCAAGCGGGATGACCGCGAGCGTGACCACGGCGAGTTGGCCGTTGAACCAGAACAGAATGAGGGAGATGCCGACG
>Ga0207718_100335_pt1 | contig 48335 bp, 43 predicted proteins | sample A23M2SouthBayCA_FD_187749 | JGI IMG/M metagenome (GOLD analysis project Ga0207718, IMG submission 187749) | Aerobic enrichment media microbial communities from Eden Landing Ponds, California, USA - A23 M2 (SPAdes) | ecosystem: Environmental > Aquatic > Marine > Unclassified | place: Emeryville...
CGCGATGGTGCTGGTGGCGGCGATCGCCGCCGGCGTCCTCATCAACACCGCCGGCTTCCTCCAGAGCAAGTCGCAGGAAACCGGACAGCAATCGAGTAAGCAAGTCAGCGACCGCCTCCAGGAGGTCGCCACCGTCGGCAACGTCAACAGTGAGCAGGTCGACATCGTGAACGTGACCGTGACGCAGGCGCCCGGCGCCGGCGAGATCGACGTTCACAACGCCACGGTCACCTGGATCGGTCCCAGCGGAACCTACCAGCTGATCGCGAACAGTTCCGGGACGTATGATTCGCTGGGATCCGGTCTGGTGGGAGAGGAATTCGGCTACCAGCCGGTCAAGGACTCCGACGGCAGTTCCAACGTCCTGAATGACGCCGACGACCGGCTCAACCTCGTGTTCGACGTCGACACGTTCGCCAGCAACCTCGACGAGGGTGAGGAAGTGACGGTCAAGATCAACACGATGGCCGGCGCGACCACCGAGATCCGCTTCTCGGTGCCCGAGTCGCTCGGGAACAAGCAAGCCGTCGAGCTGTAACCGGCCGAACGCCGTTCGGTTGCGGTTCTTTCTTCGACCCGCGTTGCAGGCACGAGCCGTTGCCGCGCACAGTCGCGCGGGACGTATCGGTACGGACTGCAGCCACACGTAGCTTCAACACCTCCCGCGCAAACCTGCGGGCATGCACGAACCGACCGCCCGCGTCCGCGCGTGCGACCGTTCACGGATCCGCGTGATGTTCGATCTCGCACAGGATCTGGAGCGCGAGGGCCGCGATCTCGTCCGCCTCGAGGTGGGCGAGCCCGACTTCGACACGCCCGAACACGTCGTCGACGCCGCCGTCGACGCCGCCCGCGGAGGTCACACCCACTACACGAGCAACGCCGGCCTCCCAGAGTTGCGGGCGGCCGTCTCCGACACCCTCGCCCGCGAGTACGGCGTGAAGCACACTGCCGACGAGATCCTCACGACCACGGGCGGGATGGAGGCGCTCCACCTCGCGTTCCTCGCGACCGTCGAGCCCGGATCGGAGGTCCTCCTGCCGTCGCCGTCGTGGCCGAACTACTGGACGCAGGCGAAACTGGCGGACGCGACGCCCGTCGAGGTGCCGATGCCCGCGCCCGACTACGATCTGGACGCCGACACGCTGATCGCGGAGCTGAACGGGGACACCTCGCTCGTGGTTCTGTGTTCCCCCTCGAACCCGACCGGCCGCGTCGCCGACCCCGAGGAGGTCCGGGCGGTCGTCGACGCCGCGGCCGACCACGACGCGTACGTGATCGCCGACGAGGTGTACGCGAAGCTCACCTACGACCGCGACCCGACCGGGATCGCGGCGCTGACGGGTCACCCCGACCACGTGCTCACGGTCGGCTCCTGCTCGAAGACGTACGCGATGACCGGCTGGCGCGTCGGCTGGCTCGCCGGCGACCCGACGGTCGTCGACGAGGCGACGAAGGTACGGGAGTCCACGACCGCCTGCACCGGAAGCGTCGCCCAGCACGCCGCCATCGCCGCGCTCACTGGGCCGCAGGAGCCCGTCGAACGGATGTACGACGCGTTCCGCGAGCGTCGCGACTACGTCGCTGACCGCCTCGCGGACATGGACGGCGTGACCGCGCCCGAGCCGGAGGGCGCGTTCTACGCGTTCGTGAACCCCGACACCGACGAGGCGAGCCTCCCGCTGGCGAAGCGGCTGTGTGAGGAGGCCGGCGTCGTGCTCGCGCCCGGCGACGGCTTCGGCGAGGCCGGACAGGGGCAGCTACGGCTCTCATTTGCCAACTCGATGGAACGGCTGGAGGAGGGACTAGACCGGATCGAGGGAGCGCTGTAGGACACTCGCGAGAGCCGGTTCTGTCCCCACACCGCCACGGGCGTCCCAGATTCTGGGAACCGCCGCAATCCCGATAGTCTTGGAGATACTATACACAACCAGAGGTGACCACGATGACCGTACTGCTCGACGTGCTCGCACAGACCGGTCCGCACGGACCGATGGGACCCGGAACCGGCGGCGGCATGGCCGGCGGCGGCTGGGCCGGCGGAACGATGGGCGGCGGCCCGTTTCCGTGGCTCGGCCCGTGGGGCGGGCTGCTCGGACTGCTGGTCGCGGTGCTCCTCCTCGGGGGTGTCGTGTACGCGATCGCCGCGCTCGCGACCCGCGAGAGCGGGGAGGAGGACGGAGACGGCGGCGACGATCCACTCGACGTTCTCGAGCGTCGCTACGCCCGCGGCGAACTCGACGAGGAGGAGTTCGAGGTACGGCGGCAGTGGCTGCGAGGGGAGTGAGGCCACGCCGGTGACCGGCCGAAGCCGACCTAGCGCATCAGCTCCCCGCCGTTCACGTTCAGCGTCTCCCCGGTGACGAACCGCGCGTCCCGGAGGTACGCCGCCGCGTCGGCGATGTCGGCCGGCTGGCCGTAGTAGCCCATCGGAATCGCCTCCATCTCTTCGGCCGCCTCCTCCTCGCTGCGGTCGCTCGTCATGTCGGTCTCGACGTGGCCGGGCGCGACCGCGTTCACCCGGACGTCGGGCGCGAAGTCGCGGGCGTGGCTCTTCGTGACCGACAGCAGCGCGCCCTTCGAGCCGGCGTAGTGCACCTCGATCGGCGCGCCGGTGTACGCGAGGATCGAGGAGACGTTCGTCACCGAGGGCGTGGGCTCGGCGTCGCTCTCGCGGAGGTGGGGAAGGGCCGCCTTGGTGACGTTGAACACGGAGTTGACGTTCACGTCCATCACGCGGTCGAAGTCAGCCGGGTCGAGGCTCTCGGTGTAGACGTGCTGATCGATGCCGGCGTTGTTGACGACGTGGTCGAGTCCGCCGAGGTCCTCGACCGCGGCGGCGACGAGGCGTGCTGCGTCGTCGGGGTCGGACACGTCCGCCCCTACGACTGTCGCTTCCTGGCCGTGGCCGCGGACGGCCGCGGCGGTCTCGGCGGCCGCGTCCGCGGAGGTGTGGTAGTTGACGACGACGTCGTGGCCGTCGGCGGCGAACCGCTCGGCGACCGCCGCACCGATGCCGCGGGAGGAACCGGTGACGAGTGCGACTGGCATGGGTGGGACGACGGACACGCGTGACTTGTGCGTTGCCGTCGCGAGAGATGCGCCCGCGCATCTATTTCCGTCGAGCGCGTACGCCCCTCCCGTGTCGAAGCGATCCGGCCGCGCCGCCGTCGCCAGCGCGCTCCGCCGCCTCGAGCCGCCGCCCCGCGTCGTCGACTGGGCCATCGCGGTCGCCGTCGCCGTCGAGGTCGTCTCCGGCCTCTACTCCTTCACTCGAGGGACGCCGAGCGGCGCGTGGGTGTTCTGGCTGCACTCGGCGGTCGGCCTGTCGCTCGCGGGTCTCGTCGGGTTCAAGCTCTACCGCGTCCGGCGGCGCGTCGCCGCGCGGGCGGCGTGGGATCGCTTCACCCCGCTCTCGGTGCTGCAGGCGATAGTCACGCTCGCGGCCCTGGGGACGGGCGTCTTCTGGGTGCTCGGCGGCAACGTTCCGGTTCTCGCGTGGACGACGCTCAACCTCCACGTCGGCCTCGGCCTGTTGCTCGTTCCGCTGGTGCTGTGGCACCTCCGCGGGCGCTATCACTCCCCGCGCGAGGTTGACCTCGACCGCCGGGCCGCGCTCCGTACGGGCGCGCTGCTCGTCGTCGGGACGCTCGCGTGGCGCGCGACCGAAGCAGCCGACCGCGCCCTCGGCGGGGCGACCCGGCGCTTCACCGGGTCGAAGCCCACGGGCGACCTGTACGAGACGGAGACGGAGGGCGGCGGCTTCCCCGTCACCTCGTGGGTCGCCGACGATCCCGACCCGGTCGCCCGGGACGACTGGACGCTCTCGGTTCGCGGGCTGGTCGAGGAGGAGCTGTCCCTCTCGTACGACGGGGTCGCCGGAGACGGCCCCGCGCGCGAGATCGAGGCGACGCTCGACTGCACTTCCGGGTGGTACACGCACCAGCGATGGGGCGGCGTCCGCGTCGGCGACCTCCTCGATTCGGCGGGCGAGAGCGACGACGCCCGCTACGTCCGGTTCACCTCGGTCACGGGCTACCGCTGGTCGCTCTCGGTCGAGGAGGCGCGCGACGCCCTGCTCGCGACCCACGTCCGCGGCGAGCCGCTCTCGCACGGCCACGGGGCCCCAGCGCGTCTCGTCGCCCCGGGGCGCCGGGGATTCCAGTGGGTCAAGTGGGTCGAGACGGTGGAGGTGCGCGAGCGTGGCGATCCGATGCAGTGGCTCGTGACGCTCATCTCGGGGTTCGACTGATCAGGCGTCGTCGGCGTCGTCAGCGACGGCCGCGGCGTCGGCCTCGTGCGGGCTGACGACGTGTGCGTGTCCCTCGGACTCCAGCGCGTCCGCGACGCCCGCCGGGAAGAACGGCGCGTCGGCCGCGCGGAGGTCGGCCAGCGTCCGCCAGTACGCCTCGTACTCGATGCCGCCGTCGTCGCTCCCGTGGAACCGCTCGCGGTCGTACAGCGTCGCGTCGGCGAACCGCGCCTCGCGGACGACGGCGAACTCGTGGTGGGAGACGCCGTCGTACTCGAACAGGTTCTCGACGGTACAGACGGCGGGGCCGGCGTCGACGGCGACGCCGAGTTCCTCGCGGAACTCGCGAACGAGGGCCGCGTCGCTCGGTTCGCCGGGTTCGATCCCGCCCCCGATGAAGCGGTGGAAGCGGTGACCGTCGCGCGTGCCGGGGAGCCGCTGGACGAGGAACTCGTCCGTGTCGGGACGCTCGACCGCGCCGAGGACGACGCCGCGGATGTCGGTCATCGATCGATGTGAGAGTCGCGAACGGAAGTTAGTGATTCTGGTCTGTCTGTGCTGGGTGGGGTCGCCGCGAACACCACGGCCGCGAAAGCCCCCGCTTCCGTCGGCTCAGTCCAGGTCGCCCTCGCGGATGGCGCGCTCGGCCTCCTCTAACGCCGCCTCGGGGTCGAAATTCTCGACGATCTCGCGCAGGTCCTCCTCGCTTGCGTCGGCCAGGTCTTCGGCATGGCGGGTGATGTTCGGCACCGCGCGGATGATGTTGTCGACGATGGGAACCGCGGCGACCTGTGCCGACCGGCTCATGGGGTTGAGGTCGATCACGATTTCGGTCTTCCCCATCGCCCCCAGCGCCTCCGCGCGGTCGCCGTCCTCGAGGGGGACGACGACCACGTCGGCGTCGCCGATGCCGTCGGCGTCGACCTTGGCGCGCTCGTGGCTCAGGCCGGGGATCCGGCCGTCGGCCGTGAGTCCCTTCACGTCGTGGGCACCGTGTTCGCGGAGGTGGTCGGCGATCGCCCGCATGCGCTCGTCGGTGCGGTTGAAGAGGTTCACCTCGATATCGGCGCCCGTCGCCTCGGCGAGGTCGACGACCTCGCCGGGGACCAGCGCCGCGACGTTGCCGTTGACCGAGAGAACCGGATGCTCGGCGAGCAGGAGGTGTGCCGCGGCGGCACGGGCGGCCGCGTCCGCCGAGGGAAGCGTCTCCTCGCCCAGCAGGTAGTCGAACGCCTCGCCGCGTCCCTCGGCGATGAGCCCCTGTTTCGAGGTGATCCCGAGGTCGACGCCGTGCTCGATGCGGTGGCGGGTGAGCAGCGAGTGGTACCGGGGATGGTCCTCGGGGATCTCCGATTCGTGCTCCGGGTCCGCGGGGACCTCGGGGTCGTCGGTACGTCCGGCGTCCGCGTCCGTCTCGGCGTCGCCGTCGACGCCGGCGTCGTCGGTCATACGTCCGACTCGTCGTCGGGGGACGAAAAACGCGTTTACTCGGCGCGGTGCGGGGGCTCCCCCCGGTGACGGGGCTACCCCTCGGGTCGCAGCGTCGCGCCCGTCGGGTGGACCGCACACGCCTCGGCGTCGTAGCCGGCGTCCGTGAGTCCGGTCCCGAGCGCGTACACCGTCCGCCCGAGCATCGCCATCGACGCGAGGCCGCCCTCGGCCTCGACCGCCTCGACCGCCTCGGCGACTTCCGCCACGAGGAGGCCGGCGTCGCCGGCGAACTCCCGGCCGGCCGCGAACAGCTCCAGCTCGTCGGGCGCGCGCATCAGCCGCGTCAGGGCCGCCTCGCCCGCCTCCCGGACGGGGTCGAGGTCGCCGCCGAGCACCCGCTCGGTCGACAGCTCGCCGAAGGAGACGTACTCGATCCGGGGGCGGGCCGGCACGCCGTCCATGCGTCCGTAGCCGGGCGCGCCCGGCTCCAGCCGGACCGGAAGGCCGCCGCGGAACTGGCCGACCACGTCGCCGAGACCGGTGCCCGCGGCCGCCTCTGCCGCGTGGGCGACGCGGACGAGGTCGTTCTCCGAGCGACCCAGATCGAAGACGGCGTTCGCCGCCAGCGCGGTCGCGAGCGCGGCCGCCCCGGAGACGCCGAACCCGGCGCCGACGGGCACGTCGCTCGACACTTCGACCTCGGCGGCGACGTTCAGCTCGGCGAGCACCCGCCGGACGGGGTCCATCTCGGCGGGCACCCCGTCGAGTTCGAGCGACGCGAGGCCGGGGTCGTCCGGTCGCCCCGAGTCCGCGGCGGCCGCCGGGGCGACGGTCACCTCGACGCCGTCCGAGAGCGCGAGGCCGGCGCCGCGTGAGCCGGCGCGTGCGGGGTCGCGGTCGGGGTACGGCGCGAAGAAGGCGGTGATGTGGCCCGGTGCGAACGCGGTCGCCTCGTCCATACTCGCGCAACCACCGGACCGCGAGTATGGGTTTCGGTTCCGGTCGGTCGCGTCGGCGACCCCGAGGGGTCCCGTCCGGCGCCGGCGACGCGGCGGTGGCCGGGACCCGCGTACTTTTGCCCGTCCATGTGGCTCGTCAACGCATGGACCGCGTCGTCGTCGACGACCTCGACAACTCGCTACAGCCGGCGGCGGTGATGCGCCACCTCACCGACCCGCTCGGCTGTACGGATCTGGCGATCAACTACTACGAACTCGCACCCGGCGACTCGTTCGCGTTCGCGTACCACAACCACGAGGTCCAGGAGGAGGTGTTCGTCGTGCTCTCCGGGACGGCGACGTGGGTCGTCGGTCCCGAGCCGGAGGACGGCGAGTTCGATGACGCGGGCGACCCCGCCGGACGACGGGAGGTCGAGGTCGGGCCGATGGAGGCGGTCCGGATCCCGCCCGGGCAGTTCCAGCGCGGGTGGAACTTCGGCGAGGGCCGGGTGACGGCGCTCGCGCTGGGCGCGCCGCTGGCGTACGGCGAGCAGTTGAAGCGCGACGACTGTCCCGCCTGCGACGACGAGGTCGCGGTGAGCATCGAGCGCGCTCCCGACGACGGGGCGCAGCTCGTCACCCTCTGCGGGGACTGCGGCGCGGAGGTGGCGCGGTGGCGACGCGGCGACGAGGGCGAGAACGAGCGCGTCAGGTGAGTCGAGGCGGCGACCGAGGCGGACGGTGCCGGCCGCTCAGGGCGAGAGGCGCTGGCGGTCGCGCGGGAAGAGCACTGCCTCGCGGATGTTGTCGAGGCCGAGCATCGTCATCAGGAGGCGCTCGGCGCCCATCCCCCAGCCGGCGTGGGGCGGCATGCCGTACTTGAACATCTTCGTGTAGTACTCGAACTCCTCGGGGTCGAGCCCCTGCTGCTCGAAGCCCGCGATGAGCTCGTCGTGGCGGTGTTCACGCTGGCCGCCCGACACCAACTCCATGCGGGGGTGCATCATGTCGAAGCCGGTCGACTTCTCGGCGTCGTCGTCGTGGTCCTTGATGTAGAACGGCTTGACCTCCGAGGGCCAGTCGGTGATGAAGTAGTGCTCGCCGACCTCCTGTCCGAGCACGTGCTCGGCCTCCGTCGAGAGGTCGTCGCCCCAGCCGAGGTGCTCGTCGAGCTCGCCCGTCGCGTTGACGCGGTCGAGCGCCTCCTGGTAGCTCAGGCGCGGGAAGTCGCCCGAGGGAACCTCGAAGTCGTCGGCGAGGCCGAGTTCCTCGAGCTCGTCCGCGCAGTTCTCCTCGACGGCCTCGTAGGCGGCCGTCGTGACCGCCTCGGCGACGTCCATCGCCTCGGTGTGGTCACAGAAGGCGCCCTCGAAGTCGATGGAGTGGGCCTCGTTGAGGTGCCGCGGCGTGTTGTGCTCCTCGGCGCGGAAGATCGGGCCGATCTCGAAGACGCGCTCGAGGTTGGAGCCGGCCATCAGCTGCTTGAACAGCTGCGGGCTCTGGTTCATGAACGCCTCCTCGCCGAAGTAGGAGATGGGGAACAGCTCCGTGCCGCCCTCGGTGCCGGTGGCGACGATCTTCGGCGTGTTGATCTCGGTGGCGTCGTGGCTCCGGAAGGCGTCGCGAACCGCGCGCAGCAGCTCCGCGCGGATCTCGAAGACGGCCTGCACCTCGGCCTTGCGGAGGTCGAGCGTGCGGTTGTCCAGCCGCGTCGGGAGCTCGGCGTCGACCTTCCCCGAGGGGTCCAGCGGGAGCTCGGGGTCGGCGGGCGCGACGACCTCGATGTCGGTCGGGACGACCTCGACGCCGGTGGGCGCGCGGGGCTCCTCCTTCACGTCGCCCTCGACCTTCAGGACGGACTCGCGGTGGGCGTCGAGGCCGGTCTCGACCATCGCCTCGTCCATCTCGTCCTTCTCGAGTTTGACCTGGATCTTCCCCGACTTGTCGCGGAGGATCAGGAACGCGATACCGCCGAGGTCGCGGGTCTCGTGGACCCAGCCGGCGACGGTGACCGCCTCGCCCGGGGTCGCGTCAGCCGTGTAGGTTCGACCGTGCATACAGTTCGGTTCCGGCGCGAGGCTTTAAACTCGGTCGATCCCCGCTCTCACCCCTCGTGAAGGCTTATCACGGAGGTGCCGGCCGGAGGGGGAGCGCCCCCCGATTGCGCGCGGTGATAGTGAGGAAGGTACGCTTATCAATGCGGACCCGAATCGACGCGCAGTGACAGACGCGGGCGGCCTCAGGGGGGAGCGTAGCCGCGGCGACAGCGACGCGACCGAGAACGGCGCGACCGCCGACGGCGTCGGAGCGACCGCAACGGAGGGGGAAGCCGACGGCGACGACACCGGCGGGCCGGCGTGGTTCTCGCGGGCGTTGGCCGCCAGCGGGGCGTTCACCGGCGCGCTCGTCGTCGGAACCGCCGCGCTGGCGTTCACCTCGGCCGGGCGAAGCCCGGGGTCGGTCGTGTTGGGTCTCGTCGGACCGCTGTGTGCGGTGTGGGCGTACGGGGTCGTCCTCGCGTGGGTCGCCCGAACCGAACTCCCGCGCGAGCACCACTCCCGCCTCGCAGGCTGGCTCGTCGTCGGGGTTATCCCGTTGGTCGTGGGCGCGGTGGTGATGCAGGCGTACAGCGCCGCCGTCGGGGCGCTGTCGTCGTTCTCGCCGGCGGCCGCCGGCGGCTGGGCCTGCGGGGGCGTCGTGTTCGGCGCCGCCGTCGGCATCGGCGACGTGCGCGTCCGGATACGGACCGCCGAGGCCGAGGAGGCGACCGCCCGGTACGAGCAACTCGTCGAGGTGCTCACGGTGCTCAACCGAGTGTTGCGCCACGACGTTCGCAACGACCTCACGGTGATCGCGGGGTACCTCGACCGCGCGCGCCGCGAGGGCGACGCCGACATCGCCGAGTACCTCGACGGCATCGAGGCGCGCGCCGAGCGGATCGAACGGCTGAGCGACCACGCCCGCCTCGCGGAGAACGCGGTACTGGGGGACGACGCCGTCGAGGGAACCACCGATCTCATGCTGGTCGCCGAGCGCGTCGTCGGTACCATCGCCCGCGACTTCCCGGCGGCGTCGGTGTCGGCCCACGCGGAGGTCGACGACGCGGAGGCGCTCGTCCCGGGCCACGACCTCCTGGAGTCGGCGCTCCACAACGTCGTCGAGAACGCCGTCGAGCACGCCGGCCACGAGGCGCCGACCGTCGACGTGACCGTCCGCGTGCGCCCCGCCGACGCGGTCGACGGCCCGCGCCCGCGACTGCCCGGCGGTTCGGCGGCCGATTCGGTCGTCGAGGTCGTCGTCGCCGACGACGGACCGGGGTTCCCCGAGCGCGAGCGGGCCGTGTTGGAGGAGGGCGGCGAGGACGCCCTGGAGTCGAGTTCGGGGATGGGGCTGTGGGTGGTCCACTGGATCGTCGACGCCGTCGGCGGCGCCACGACCGTCGAGGACCGTGCGGGCGGCGGCAGCGTCGTCACGCTCCGGTTCCCCCGCCTCGACGGCTGAGACGCCGTCCCGGACGGGAACGCGGCCGCTCGCGAGGCGAGACGGCGGAGGGGGAGTGATCGCGCGGGGCGACGGCCGCGGTCGCGCGGGTCGGCTCAGGTTCGGGCGTCGGCGAGCTCGGCGTGGGCGTCCTTGACGCCCTCGACGGTCTCGCGCACGGCGTCGGCGCCCTCGTCGTGGAGCAGGTCGCCGACGACGACGGCGTCGGCCACTTTCCCCATCTCGTGGGCGTCGTCGTAGTCGTGGATGCCGCCGCCGTAGAAGAGGGTGGAGTCGTCGAGCGCGTCGTGGGCGGCCTTCACCGTCTCGCGGTCGCCGAGCATGCCCGAGTACTCGACGTAGACGATGTCCTGTCCGAACATCTTCTCGGCGACGCGGGCGTACGCGCCGACCTCCTCGGGGGTGAGGTCGCAGTCGGCGCCGGTGAGCTCCGCGGCGGAGGCGTCGGGGTTGAGCACGATGTACGCCTCGGTGTGGGTGCGGTCCCAGTCGAGGTCGTCGGCGATGCGCACCCACTCCTTGTGGGCGCCGGTGATCCAGAACGGGTCGTCGGCGTTGAACACGGTCGGGATGAGGTAGCCGTCGAGCGCCTCGTCGTCGACGACGACCGCCGGGTTCGACGGCTCCTGGAACAACGGGACGTTGTGTTGCTTGCACGCCTCGATGACGCGAGTGGCCTTCTCGGAGGTCACGTCCAGCGTGCCGCCGATCTCGATGGCGTCCGTGCCGGTCTCGCAGGCGTCCGCGAACGTCTCGTCGCCGTACAGTTCCTTGTCCGGGTCGATCTTCAGGATGTGGTCCCACTCCGCCCAGGGGGTGCTCATGTTGGTGGGGATGGTGTACAGAGTGCTAAAAAGGGCGCGGATGTGAGCGTTCAAACCGCAGCGTCGCCGTAGAGTGCCTCCGCCTGTTCGACAACTGGTGAGACGATCGGCTGGTACTCATCGTGGCTGAGCCCCCGTTTCCGGAGGACGCTCTTGACCTGCATCTTGATCTTCGCGCGCATTCCCTGCCGGTTCGTCCAGTCGAGTCGGGTTTCCGTTCGGAGGAGATCGCGGAGGTCGGCGGCGATCTCGGTCAGTTGGTCCGGTTCGATCCGTACATCGGAGTTCTCCGCGACCGCATCGTAGAACGCGAGTTCCTCCTCGCTCAGACCGAGTTCGTCCGTCCGGCGGTCCGTCTGCTGCAGTTCGGCCGCGTAGCGTTTGAGCTGTGCGATCACCTCTCCGGTCGTGAGGAACTGCTTGTTGTACCGGTCCAGCGTCTCGGTGAGTTCCTCCTCGAAGGACTCGTACTTCGCGAGGTTTCGGTCCTTTCTGGTCGTGATCTCGTTTCGGAGGAGTTTCTCGAGCAGACGGACCTGCAGTTCGTCCTCCTCGACGCGCTCGACGTCCGCGAGGAAGTCGTCGCTCAGGATCGGCTCCTCGGAGGACCACTTCTCGAACCCCGAGACGGTGACGATGTCGTCGGCCGAAACCCCGTCCTCGATCACCTCCTTGAGCGCTGTTTCGACGGATTCGCTCGCCTCGCTGCGCGTCGACGTTTCTCGGAGCCCGTTCCGAACCGCTCGGAAGAACAGCAGGTCCGACCGGATCTCCTGTGCCGCCTCGTGAGGGGTGACGAGCGCGTACACCCGTTCGAGCTCCGCGACAGCGTCCATGAACGCGGCCTCCTTGTCCTCGGTCGCGATGACCTCGCTCTCGGCCCGCTGATACAGTCGGCTCAGTTCGATGCCCTCGAGATCACGCCAACCCTCGTATTCGACACGATCCAAGAATCCGGCCACCTCCTCGTGCTTTCTCTGGAGGAGCTCGATGGCCGTCCCCAAGTCGGTCATCGCGGTCTCGCGAACGTCGGAGGTGTACTTGTCGAGCGCTCGCTTCAGGTCCTCCGCGATCCCGATGTAATCCACGATCAGCCCTCCCGGCTTGTCCTTGTACACCCGGTTGACGCGGCCGATCGTCTGGAGGAGGTTGTGGTTCTTCATCGGCCGGTCGATGTACATCGTGTGCATCGGCGGGCAGTCGAACCCGGTCGTCCACTTGTCGCAGACGACGATCAGTTGGAGCGGGTCGTCCGGGTCCTTGTAGCGGCGCTTGAGCGTCTCCTCGGGCGTCGGGTCGTCGATGAACTCCTCGGGGTCGGAGACGACGACCGCGACCTCGGGGGCGTCGGCGTTCGCCTCGATCCGGCGTTTGTACTCGACGGCGGCCCGCCGGCTGATCGCGACGACCATCCCCTTCCCCTCGATACCGCGGTCGTTGAAGTGGGAGACGATGTCGTCGGCGACGCGCTGGAGCCGTTCGTCGCTGTGTTCGATGACGGTCCGGAGCGTGGTCCACTTCTCGGTGAGTTCGGACTCCAGTTCCTCGTCCGTGGAGTCCATCACCTCCCTGACGCGGTCGGCGATCTCTTCCCGATTCAGTTCGAGCTTGGCGAACCGCGACTCGTAGTAGATCGGGACGGTCGCGCCGTCCGCCTCGGCGCGGTCGACGGTGTACTGGCTCACGTACTCCCCGAAGGTGTCGCGGGTGGCGCGGTCCCCCTCGTGGATCGGCGTCGCGGTGAAGCCGAGATACGCCGCGTTCGGGAGCGCGGCGCGGAGGTTCCCGCCGAGCTCCTTCGTCTGCGAGCGGTGCGCCTCGTCGGCGATCACGATCACGTCCTCGCGGTCGTTGACGCGCGGGAACTCGTGTTCGTCGTCGGTCGTCTGGAACTTCTGGATCGTCGTGAACACGATCCCGCCGGCCTCCCGGTCGAGGAGCCGTCGGAGATCGGCGATGCTGTCGGCCCAATCGAGCGAGAAGCCGGCGTCGACGAACGTGTCGTGGAGCTGTTCGTCGAGTTCGTTCCTGTCGGTCACGATGACGAACGTCGGGTTCCCGAATCGGGGGTCCCGCCGGACCTTCCTGACGTAGAACACCATCGAGAGCGACTTTCCGGACCCCTGGGTGTGCCAGTAGACGCCGGCACGGCCCAACTCGGAACCGAGCGCCCCGTCGGTGTTCTCCACGGCACCACGGACGCCGTAGAACTGGTGGTACCCCGCGAGCAGCTTCGACAGCGAGCCGTCGCCGTCGCTGTAGACGATGAACCCCTCGATCAGGTCGAGCAGTCGTTCGGGCTCGAAGGCACCGCGCAGGAGCGTCTCCTCGGCGCTGTACTCCTCGGGCGCGTGGCCCTCCTCCTCGACGTAGCGCCACGGCCGGAACCACTCGAAGCCGGCGTCGAGGCAGCCGAGTCGCGCCTCCGACAGGTCCATCACGCCGATCACCTCGTTGAATCGGAGGAGGTTCGGAACGTCCTCGCGATACCGCGAGCACACCTGATCGTGGGCGCTTTCGAGCGTGGCGTTCGGGTCGGTCGGGTTCTTGAACTCCAGCACGCCGATCGGCAGTCCGTTGCAGAACACCACCATGTCCGGTCGCCGTCGCGGCCCGTCACCCTGCTCGACGGAGAACTGCGTCGACACCAGCCAGTCGTTGTTCCCGGGGGTCTCGAAGTCGATCGGCTCGACGAACCGGCCGATCTGCTCGTCGCCGTCCTCGAACTCGACGTGGATCCCGTCGACGAGCAGGTCGTGGACCCGGCGGTTGTCCTCCAGCAGGTTCGGCGAGTGGACGCTCAGCAGGTCCTTGATCGCCTCCTCGCAGGCGGCGGGCGGCACGTCGGGGTTGATCGCGTGAACGCGCTCGCGGAGTCGCTCGCGCAGCACCACGTCCGCGAGCGACTGCCGTTCGTCGGCGAGGTCGCTCCCGGAGACGTGCGTGTAGCCGAGGTCCTCGAAGATCTCGATGGCGGGCTCCTCGGCGAGGCCCAGTTCGTCCAACCCCATTCGTGTCCCCCCGTTGACGGGCGGGGGATTTGGGTGTTCCCGTTACTCCGGGAGGCGGAGTTCGCCCGAGAGGAGTTTGGGGAGGAGCGTGTCGCGGAGGGATTCTAGTCGCTGATTCTCCATCCCGGTCAGAACCATTCGTTTATATATCGGTTGGACAAGAGAATTAAACTCGTCTCTAGTCTCTTCAGACCCAACTTCCGTTTCGACGAGATCAAGTGCATCTCGGCTGATGTGTTTCGTCGTTGTACCGTGAGAGAGATTGTGGAATTCACCAATCTTGTCTTTTAACGAGAAGAACAAGAATGGCTTTGAATAGTATTCTCTTGGGAAAACATTGAATATATGCTGGTTGAGAACACCGACATCCCGTCTCCATAAGTGAATACCGAGTGAGGCGGACCAAGCAAACAGAACATCGCCCGGCGATAAGTAATACTCAGCTTCAACTTCCTTTTCAATTCGATCGGTCGTCGCGGAGATACTGGTATTCAGTTCGGAGATCTTTATGATCGGTTCACCAGTTTCCGTCCAATCGTCAGTATCGATTGCTCTGCCATCTTTGAAATCAGCAATGTTACTGAACGGTTGAGATTCATCAGATGGTGAAAATGTATTTGAGTAGATCTCTTCGCCGGCATCTTCTAATATAGCAAATTCGTTTTTATTTTGTTCTATTTTGTTATCGATCGCGTCTAAAGTAGATACAATCCGTTCCTGTTCGTTAATCGGTGGAATTTCGATACGTAAGTTGTCGAAGACATCTGTCGGAACACGCTGGCGTCCCGATGTGCCTGTCATACGCTTGATTGCGAATTGCCGCACGTCAGGACGACGCATCGTGTAGTAGACGAACTTCGGGAGGACATCTTCAGTCGCGGAGAGAACGAGAAATTCCGTCGAACCCGTTGCCGCCTCGCCGTCCTCAAGTACATCAACGAATGCAGTCTTCCCGTTCTCCAGACACGGCGTAATACGGGCGAACAGAGTATCGCCGTTCTCGAATCGCGGCTTCGAGTATTTATACTCCTTCTGAATTGTTCCTTGGACCTTTCGGACGTTTTCGGCCACCTGTTTCATCCCGACGTGAGTCTGCTCGATCCCTTTCTCTAACTTTGGGTAATCGTTGATCTCGAATATGTCCGAGAGCGTCCGTTCCTCCCAGTCGCTCGTGTCAGGTTCGCGTTCGAGATCCTCAGGGTCGAAGTCGTCGAGTGCAGGTTGACTTCCGTCGGTCAAAAGCCCACCTTCCGGAGATTCTCCTCGATCTCCTCCTGCAGTTCGTTCGATCGCTGGAACTGTTCACGAAGTTCGGCAGATAGTTCCTCCATCTTCACGTCAAACGGAACATCATCACCCTCGTCGTGCTCAACGCCAACGTATCGGCCCGGCGTGATGATATGGTCGTTATCGGCGATATCTTCGGTCGTCGCAACCGCACAGTAGCCGATCTGGTCTTCGTATTCGCTAACGGACTCTTCGCCGCGATACGCGCGAACTGTGTCAGAGATCCGTGAGATGTGTTCCTCAGTCAGTTTGTTCGTGCTGCGGTCAACCGATTCATAGAGATCGCGCGCATCAACGAACAACGTCTCGCCGGAGCGGTCGCGGTACTCGTCACCTTCCTTGTCGTTCGCGAGGATCCACAGGCAGACGGGGATCCCGGTCGTGTAGAACAGTTCTTTCGGAAGCGACACCACCGCGTCGAGTTTGTCGTCCTCGATGATCGCCTGTCGGATCTCGCCTTCGGTGCCCTGCACCGACATCGATCCGTTCGCCATGACCGTCCCGGCCATGCCGTCGTCGTCGAGGTGATACAGCATGTGCTGGATGAACGCGAAGTTACCGTTGCCCGACGGCGGCATGCCGTACTCGAATCGGGGGTCGTCTTCCGCGACGGTCTGTCTCCCCCAGTCGCTCATGTTGAACGGGGGATTCGTGATCACCGTGTCCGCGTGGAGTCGGGAGAACTTGTCGTCGCGAACGCTGTCGCCGAGTTCGATCCGGCCCTCGATCCCCCGCAGGTAGAGGTTCATCTTGCAGATGCGCCACGTCGCCTCGTTGATCTCCTGTCCGTACAGGGAGATCTGTCCCTCGTCGCCGCCCTGCCGCTGGAGGAACTTGTGGCTCTGGACGAACATCCCGCCGGAGCCGCAGAAGGGGTCGAAGATCCGACCCTCGTACGGTTCGAGGATCTCGACGAGGAGTTCGACCACGTGTTTCGGGGTGTAGAACTCCCCGCCGCGGTGGCCCTCCTTTCGCGCGAACTCCTTGATGAAGTACTCGTACACCCGACCGAACACGTCCTGGTCCTGATCGGCGGCGTCCTTGTCGCCGCCGAGATCGAGGTTCGCGAACTCGTTCAACAGCCCTTCGAGGGTGTCCTGCGGGATACGGGAGTACTGCTTGGTCAGCATCCCCCCGAGCTGCTCGTTCTCGTCCTCGACCGCGCGCATGGCGTCGTCGATCAGCACGCCGATCTCCGAGTCGGTCGCGTTCGCCTGGAGGTTTTCCCAGCGGGCGTCCTCCGGGACGTAGAAGACGTTCTCCGCGTAGTAGGAGTCCTTGTCCTCGAGGATGAACCGGCGTTCCTCCTCGTCGCCGTCGCAGTAGTACATCGAGTCCGGATCGCGCGTGAGTTCCTCCAACTCCGCGTGCCGACGCTCGAAGGCGTCGGACATGTACTTCAAAAAGAGAAGTCCGAGCACGATGTGCTTGTACTCCGCGGCCTCGACCGGCCCACGGAGTTTCTCGGCGGACTGCCACAGCCCGCGCTCGAACTCACCGTTGTCGCCGTTAATGCTCACACAGGGATGGCTCCGCGGGGAGAGAATAAATCCGCCGCTACGCGGCGGCTCCCTGCGCGCGCCGACGCCGCCCGCGGTCGACGACGCGCGACGGGCCGGACAGCTACGTCCAGACCGAGGAGCGCACCGAGAAACTGGAAGCGGAATCGAGATCGCGGAGGCGGTCGGTGAGTAGAGTACTGTTCCGCGAGCGAACGCAGTTCTCGTGAACGAAGTGAACGAGAACACGCGGGGCGAGCGAAGCGAGTCCCGCGAAGTGAGCGAGCGGCCCGTTTTGATCCACATTTTTCGAGGAGCGGTCGCGCGGAGCGCGACCCGACGACGAAAAAGGTGGTGCGGACCGATCACCGATGTAGGTAATACCCAACTGGTAACCGTCTCACAACCCTCGCAGAGAGCATGGGATTCTTGGACTCCTTCGGCGCGTTAGTCAGTAGTGTGATCGCCTCGCTCGTCCTGCTGGTGTTCGCCATCCTGAGCTTCTTCATCACGGTGTTCATCGTACAGGTCGGCGCCAGTCTCGCGGGGTACTCGCCCAGCGGCGACTTCATCGTGCTGTCGGCCGCGATCCTCGCGACCGGCGCCATCGTCGCCGGCGCGACCCCGCTGTCGGGGCTCAGCGGCGTCACCGAGTAACGGCCGTCGTTCGCGTTTCTGCTGTCAGTTCGCGGTAGTACGCCACCGATAGCGTCCCGAAGAAGCCGCCGAACAGCGTCCCCAGCACGACGACCAGCGCCGATGCGCCGACCGCCCCCAGCGACGGCAGTCCGACCGCGAACGGGTCGACGGCCCCGTTCGCCCCGAACTGCGGCGCCGCCAGCGCCGACCCGAGGCCGACGACCAGCCCGAACGCGCCCGCGAGCACGCCGACGAGGAGGGTGTATCCGAGCACGCTCACCACGTTGCGGCGGACGACGCCGACGCTGTGTGTGATCGAGTCGATCGCGCCGTAGTCGTCGATCACGATCGCCTGCCCGTAGAACTGGATCAGGAACGCGACGACGAGGTACGCGAGCACGGCCGCGAGCACGACCACCGCGACGACCGCAAGCAGCGCGGTGTTCGGTCCCCCGGTGCCGGCCGCGCCGCCGGGATAGAGGCTCACGACGCCGACGATACCCGCGATGAACGCGACCGCGCCGAGGGCGATGTTCACCGCGAGGAGGATCAGGTACACCACGAACACCGACACGAAGTGCTCCTTGCCGGCGGCGACGAACGTCGACAGCGACGTGCGGCCGTCGAGCGCCTCGTCGGCCATCCCGATGAGTCCCGCCTGGATGAACGGGACGAGCACGAGGTACAGCGCAGACAGCGCGAGCGAGACGATACTCGCGAGGATGGGCGTACTCGACTGCAGGAGCAACTGGGGAACCTGCAGCAGGGTCAACACGAGCACGGGCACGAACAGGACGGGGTTGGACGCCAACGTCGACGGCGTCCGTCGAAGGGCTGTCTGGAGGGCCACGACTGAACACTCGTTCAGCTATTGATAAAGGTACTGACTGTTCCGCGGTGGCGAAGCTGTGGACGGCGCTCCTCTCGATCCATCCGTGTGAGAGCGTCGCTCCCTCGAACGACAGAAGGTGGGTGGTCAGTTCGCCTTCGCCTGCCAGTCGCGCACCGTGTCCGCCCCGACGCCGTCGACCTGCTCGGCGAGCGCGTCGGGCTCCATCTCCTTGAGCGAGGACACGTCGTCGACGCCGGCGTCCTTCAGTTTCTCGGCGGTCTTCTCGCCGATCCCTTGGATGGTCTCCAGCTCCGAGCCCGCCTGCTGGGACTGGTACTCCCGGTAGTTGCAGATCGGACAGCCCAGCTCCCACGGCTCGTCGCCCGAGTGGACCACCAGATGCGGGAGGTCGTGCTCCTCGCAGCGCTCGTCGGTCACCTCGATCTCGCCGCGGCGCGGCAGCGGCAGCGAGTAGTCGCAGTCGGGGTATCGGGTGCAGCCGACGAGCCGCGAGCCGGAGCGGAGGCGCTTGATGGCGAGGTCGCCCCCGTGCTCCTCGCCACAGTCGGGGCACTCGCCGATCACCTCGTCCTCCTCCTCGTCGGCCTCGTCGGCCTGACACTGCGGACAGCCGTGGACGAACGTCTTGCGCCCGGCGAGCATCTTCACGTGGTTCAGGCCGTGGTCGTCACACGCCTCGTCGAGGATGAGCGGCTTCCCCGTCGACGGCAGCGGGAGGGTGTACTCGCAGTCCGGATAGCCGTCACAGCCCACGAAGTACGACCCGGCGCGCGACTTGCGCACGAGCAGGGTGTCGCCGCACTCGGGGCACGGCCCCAGTTGCTTGTCCGCCTTCAGCGACTTCTGGAGGTGGTCGCCGACCTCCTCGCGCGACTCGGCCAACTCCTCGAACACCCGCGAGAGCATCTCCCGGGACTCGTCGGCGACCTCGTCGAACTCCTTTTCGCCCGAGGTGATCGCCTGCATGTCCGCCTCCAGTTGGGCGGTCATCTCGTCGCTCACGATCCGGTCGGCGAACTCCTCGGAGGCCTCGACGACCGCCTTCGCGAGGCCGGTCGGGCGCGGCGGGTCGCTCTCGATGTAGCCGCGGTCGTACAGCTTCTGGATCACGTCGTGGCGGGTCGCCTTCGTCCCGATGCCCATGTCCTCCATCGTCTCGATGAGCCGCGACTGGCCGTAGCGGCGGGGCGGCTGGGTCTGCTTGGCCTCCAGCGCGGTGTCGACGACCGCCAGCGCCTCGCCCTCCGACACGTCGGGGACGTAGCTCTCGTTGGTCGAGAAGTACGGGTACACCGCGTGGTACCCCTCCTCGGTGAGCCGCTTGCCGTTGGACTTCAGCCGCAGCGGGCCGTCGTCGACGCCGACGGCGTCGTCGCCCTCCTCTATCTCGGTGACGACGCGGAGGTGCTCCCACTCGGCGTCGGGCGCACACGTGGCGAGGAACCGGCGCACGACCAGCTCGTACACCTCCCACTCGTCGTCGGACAGTTCCGAGGCCGCCGGCAGCTCGCCCGTCGGGTGGATCGGCGGGTGGTCGGTGGTCTCCTCGTCGCCCTCGGTCGGGTCGATGTCGTCCAGTTCCAGCACCGACTCGGCGTCGTCGCCGAACTGCCGGCCCATCGAGAGGTCCGCCAGCAACTCGCGCTCGTCGAGGTCCTCGGGGTAGACGGTGTTGTCCGTGCGCGGGTAGGTGATGAACCCGGCCGTGTACAGGTCCTCGGCCATGCTCATCGCGCGCTGGGCCGAGTAGCCGATCGAGGAGGCCGCGCGGATGAACTGCGTCGTGTTGAACGGCGCGGGCGGCTCGTCGGTCCGCCGGCGGCGACGCACGGAGGAGACCGTCGCCGTTCCCGCCCCGCGCAGGCGGCCGTACACCGCCTCGGCGGTCGCCTCGTCCCAGACGCGCTCGGCCTCGGTGCCGTCGTCGTCCTCGTAGAAGTACTGCGCCTCGAAGCTGTCCTCGTCGGCGTCCGACTCCTCGCCCTCGCGCTTCAACAGGTCCGCGAACAGCTCCCAGTAGTCCTCGGGGTCGAACGCCTCGATCTCCCGCTCCCGGTCGACGATGAGCTTCAGCGTCGGCCCCTGCACCCGGCCGACGGAGATGAAGTCGTCGCCCAACTGCCGGGCCGACAGCGAGAGGAACCGCGTCAGCGACGCCCCCCAGATGAGGTCGATGATCTGGCGGGCCTCCCCGGCCGCGGCCAGATCGAAGTCGATCTCGTCGCGGTCCTCGAACGCCTCGGTCACCTCGCGCTCGGTGATCGACGAGAAGCGCACGCGGTCGACGGGCACGTCCTCGTTGACCTCGCGGATCAGCTCGTACGCCTCCTTGCCGATCAGCTCGCCCTCGCGGTCGTAGTCCGTCGCGATGACGACCCGGTCGGCCTCCCGCGACAGCAGGCGCAACGCGCGGACGATCCCCTCCTTCGTCGGCCGCTTGCGGACGGGCGCGTCGATGAGTTCGACGGGTTCCACGTCCCGCCAGTCGTCGTACTCCGGGGGGAAGTCCACCGCGACGACGTGCCCCGACAGCCCGATGCAGCGGGTGCCGCCCCAGCGGTAGACGTTGACGCCGGCGCGCCGCTCGGTGTCGAAGTCCCCGTTCGAGAGGATCTCCGAGAGGCGCCGCGCGGCGTTGTCCTTCTCGGTGACGATCAGTTCCATCAGTTGCCGGAGAGTATGCCGAATCCCTTTGTAACCCTTTCGCGGGTCGCGGTCACACGGTCCGGCCGGCGGTCGTGTGGCGCCGTGCGAGGATCGACGCCGCCGACGCGGTGAGGCGGGGGTACAACGGGCGACTACTCCGGCACGTCCGGGGCGTCGGCGACCTTGTGGAGGTGCCAGCGGTCGTACAGGAGATCGACGCCGAACCGACCCCTCGTCCCCCCGTTGCCTCCGGCCTCATCGTCGACGCGGAACTCGACTGGCACCCGCTCGCCCGCCTCGTTGGGTGTGAAGAACGCGTAGGGGTCCTCGCCGTCGGCGGCCGTCAACGGCAGCGACTCGGTTCCGAGCGGACCGGCCAACTCGAGCCGCAGGCCGCCGCCGTCGCGGGCGACGACCGCGCGTTTCACCCCTCGATACGAGGCGTACTCGCCGGTCAGGCGGTCGAAGCGCCGACGGCGCGCGAAGAACGGCACCGCCTCCGACGGATCCTCCCCGAGCGCGCACGCGAACACGCCCTCGCCGAGTCGGACGAGCGGATACCCCGGCGTGGCGTTCGCGGCGACGGCGACACCCAGCCCCGCCTCGGGACTGAAGCCGACGTACGCCGTCGAGACGGCGATCGAGCCGGAGTGGCCGACCAGTTCCCGCCCGCACGACTCGCGGGTCCGCCAGCCGAACCCGTACGGACCGCCGGGCGTGTCGACCCGCGCCTCGGTGAGCGTCGCGACCGACTCCGGGGAGACGACCTCGCGACCGTCGAGGCTCCCGTCGTTCAACAGCAGGCGAGCGTACCGCGCGAGCCCCGAGACCGAGGCGAACAGCCCGCCCGCCGGCCGAGACAGTTCGCGGACGGGGACCGACGCCGCCACGAGGTCGTCCCGCCCCCCGCCGTCGCCTCCGTCGCGGGCGGGGCGCGGCCCGGCTCCCCGGTCCTCGCGCAGGTACATGGTGGCGTGGTCGTCGTCCATCGCGAACGTCCCGTCATCGAACGTGGCGCGCTCGAGCCCCAGCGGATCGAGGACGTGCTCGGCGACGTAGCGATCGTACGAGCGGCCGGTGCACGCCTCGATCACGTCGCCGAGGAGGACGTACCCCTCGTTGCTGTAGGCGAACCGCTCGCCGGGCGCGCCGATGTGCTCGCCGCCCGCGGTCGCCGGCCCGCCGGCCGCACCGCTGCCGACTGTTCCGGGGGTGAGGCCGACGCCGCCGTCTCCGCCGTCGCCGCCGTCGCCGCCATCGCCGCCGACCGCCCCCTCGACGTGCGCGCGGAAGTCCGCCGCCGTCGACAGCGGGAGCGTGTCGGTGTCGCGGCGGAGCCGGCGGCCGATGAGCGCCTCGCTCGTCGCAAGCGACGGGATCCCGGAGGCGTGCGACAGGAGGTGCCGCAGTCGGATCGGGTCGTCGGGGTCGCTCCCGACGTCCACGTCGAGGTGGTCGGACACGGGGTCGTCGAAATCGAGCATCCCCGCCTCCGACAGCTGTGCGAGCGCCAGCGCCGTCACGGACTTGGTGACCGACCCGACGCCGTACAGTGTCTCGGGCGTCGCCGGACGGTTCCCCGCGAGGTCGCGGGCGCCGAAGCCCTCGGCGTATCGGACGCCGTCGCGGTCGACGACGGCGACGCTGACGCCCGGGAGTCGGTCGCGCCGCATCGTCCGCCGGATCAGGTCGGCCGCCGCGGCACGTTCCTCGTCGTTCATGCTCACGGATCGCGCCGGCGCGACTTCAAGCCGCAGGGCCTCGGGCACCGCCGGAACCGCACACGCCGTCACGGTCCTCGCGTGCCGGTTCCCGAAGGAGTAACATTCGGGCCGCCCGGCGGGACGGTATGCCCGAGACCGAACACGACCTCGCGACGATGACGTGGGAGGACGCCGGCGACGCCTTCCTGAGCGCCGATGCGGTCGTCGTCCCCACCGGCAGCACCGAGCAGCACTCCGTCCACCTCCCGCTGTCGACCGACAGCCTCCGCGCGGACCACCTCTCGGCCGAACTGGTCGAGGCGGCGCCCGACCACGACCTCGACCTGCTGCGCGCGCCGACGCTCCCGTACGGCTACAGCGAGCATCACATGCCGTTCCCCGGGACGGTCACCCTCTCGCAGGACACGTACAAGTCCGCGCTGATCGACGTCGGCGCCTCCCTCGCGGAGCACGGCGCCGAGCGCGTCCTCTTTCTCAACTGCCACGGCGGCAACAAGGAGGCGCTGGCGCTGGCGACGGACCGACTGAACCGCGACCACGACATCGGCGCCCACTTCGTCCACTGGACGGACTTCGGGCGCGACGAGTTGGAGGAGCACTTCGGCGAGGGGTGGGGCCACGCCGGCGACCACGAGACGAGCTTCGTCGAGCTCGTCCGCGACGACCTCGTGAAGGCCGACCGGAAGGAGCCACAGGAGGCCGACGACCTCCCGGAGACGCGCTCGTGGACGTACTTCTCGGACGTGACCGAGTTGGGCGGGCTGGGCGACCCGACGAACTCCGACCCCGAGTTCATGGAGCAGGCGGTCGCGAACACGACCGAGCGGATCCTGGAGGCGCTGAACGACGACATCGAGAACGGCTGGTGAGGAGGTGACGGGCCCGCTGTCGCCATGTCGATCGGTCACACGCTCACCGAGGCGTTAATCCGGCGGCGCCGGACGAGCCGATATGGACGACGATCCCGCGATCACCGAGGCGGAGCTGTACGACCTCCGCCACCGGGACGACGAGCGCGACGACGTGGAGTTCTACGTCGATCGCGCGCTCGAGGCGGACGGCCCGGTGCTGGAGCTCGCCTGCGGCACCGGTCGGATCCACCTCCCGCTCCTCCGGGCCGGCGTCGACGCCGACGGCGTCGACCTGAGCGCCGACCGGCTCGACCGGCTCCGGGCGAAGGCCCGCGCCGAGAGCCTCGATTCCTCGGTCCGCGAGGCCGACATGACCGCGCTCGACCCCGACCGTGCGTACGACCTCGTGATCTGCCCGTACAACTCGCTCCAGTTCGCGCGGACGCTTCCGGACCTGCGGGCGACGCTCTCGGGCGTCCACGACGCGCTCGCGCCCGGCGGCCGGTTCGTGTTCGACGTGTTCGTCCCCGACTTCGACGTGATCTGTGAGACGTACGACGAGTGGGAGGAGACGACCGTCGAACGGGCGGGGCGGACGTACGCCGTCCGGTCGCGGGCGACCGTGACCGATCCCGTCGAACAACTGTTCCGGGTCGAGCGGGAGGCGCTGACGCCGGAGGGCGACGTCGTCCTCGCGGACGCCTTCGAGCTCGCGATGCTCCCGAAGCGCCTCGTTCGGGCGGTGGTCGGGGAGTCGCCGTTCGCCTCGGCGTCGGTCGCCGGCGGCTTCGGCGGCGACCCGATCGCGGAGGGGGACGGGACGCAGGTGTGGACGCTGGAGAGAGAGGCGTAGTCGGAGTTCGGGGGCCCGTTCGGACCGGTCAGACCGTCGCGTCGCCGGTGCCGGCTCCCTCCGGTTCGGACGGCCCCTCCTCGCGGCGCCCGGTTCGACGGGCGTTGAGCGCGAGGACCACCGCGCCCGCGCCGACGACCGTGAGCGCGAGCCGGAACAGGCCGCCGCCCGGGACGAACTGCGAGAGGCCGACGAGGAGCACGCCGACGACGAGCGCGATCCACCGCGCGGCGGAGCCCTCGTCGCGGTCGAGCGCCCGCAGCGCCGCCCTCCCGAGCACGTACGCGCCGAACACCAATCCGATCCAGACGAACAGGCCGTAGCCGGCCGCGCCCAGCAGCGCGAGCGGGATGCCGACGATCGTGATCGCGAACAGGACCAGCAGGATCGGCACGAGCACGAGCGCCGCGATGCCGACGCCCCCGCTACGGGCAGCGCGCTCGATGCCCGTCGCCTCGACCTCGCTCACGAACCGCGGCACGGCCAGCAGCAGGACCGCACCCAACGCGAGGTGCGCGAGCGCGGCGTACAGGGCGCTGAGCCACGTGGGGACCGTGAACTGCAGCCCGGTGAACTCCGTGTTGCCGAGGTCGACCGCGCGCACCTCCCCGGCGACCTGCCCGTCGTTGACGAGCGACTGGACGTCGTGCCGGAGGTCGCCCCCGATCGACGCCGACGAGCCCACGCGGAGCGTCTCCGCGGCGACCGTGGCGGTGCCGCCGACGGCGCCGTCGAGCAGAACCTCCCCGGCGGCGATGTCGAGGTCGCCGCCGACCTCGCCCGACTCGCGAAGCGTGAACGATCCGGTCGCGAGTTCGATCGACCCCTCGACCGTACCCTCCACGGTCACTGAACCGGCGCTCCCGGAGAGATCTCCCGTGACGACGCCCGTCTCGGCGATCACGACGGTTCCGGCAACGGCGTTCACGTCGCCGTCGACGGTCCCGCGGACGATCACGGTGCCGCCGACCGCCTCGAGGTTTTCGCTGATCGTCTCGCCCTCGGCGACGACGACGGTTCCACCGAACTGCGACTGCGCGGCCGCGACGGGCGCGCTCGCCGTCACGACGACGAGGAGCGCGACCACCAACGACCGCATCGCTGCGCTGTTCATAGCGGATCACCGTTTCAAATGTGAACTCATAAACACGTGTGGTGATTGCACAACACGGCACACGCCGGGCGAGAGGAGAACGGCGACAGGGTCGCGAGCGGGGCGACGGCCGGTCAGGCGTGCGCGTCGAGGAAGTCGGCGATCGCCTCGAACTCCTCGATCAGGTTCTCGCGGCTCGTCGTGTGGTGTCCCTCGTCCTCGAAGATCAGCGTCTCGACGGGGATCCCCTGCTCGCGGACCGCCTCGGCCACCTGCTCGGCCTCGCCGACGGGGACGCGCGGGTCGTTCGCGCCGTGCTGGACGAACAGCGGACACCGGACCTCGTCGATGTGAGACAGCGGCGAGATCGACTTCAGGAACTCGTAGTCGTCCGCGAGGCTACCGTACTCGGCCTCGCGGTGGCTCCGGCGCCACTCGCCGGTGTTCTCGAGGAACGTGGTGAAGTCGGCGATGCCGACGAAGTCGACGGCCGCGGCCCACAGCTCTGGGAACTCGGTGATCGCCGCGAGCACCATGAAGCCGCCGTAGGAGCGGCCGTAGGCGACGACGCGGTCGTCGTCCACCGCGGGTTGGTCCGCAAGCCATTCGACGCCGGCGGCGACGTCCGCCACGGAGTCCATCCGCTTCTCCACGTCGTCGAGGTGAGCGTACGCCGTTCCGTACCCCGAGGAGCCGCGGACGTTCGGCTCCAGCACCGCGTATCCGCGGTTCAGGAAGAACTGCTTCGTCGGGGAGAACCACGGCCGGCGCTGGTGCTCGGGGCCGCCGTGAACGTCGACGATCGCGGGCACCTGCTCGTCCGGGTCCGCCGGGTCCACGCCCGGCGGTAGCGTCCAGTAGGCCGGGATCTCGCGCCCGTCGAACGTCTCGTAGTGGACCGTCTCCGGCGCGTGAAACGCCGCGTCGGGGAGCCCGTTGCGGCCGACGGGGGTCCAGTTCTCTTCCTCGCGGTCGCCGAACGCGAACGCCCGGACGCCGTACGGTGTCGTCGGGGACGTGTGCGTGTACGCGAGTCGCTCGGCGTCGGGGCCGAACGCGAGATCGGATGCGATCCCGTGGACACCGGGCGTCTCGACCGGATCGAGCGCCGGGTCGCCCGCGTCGCCGACGAGCGTCCCCGCGTGCAGCGTCGAGTAGCCGCCCTCGTTCACCGCGTACGCGAGGCGGCCGGCGTCGCGGTCGAACGCGAGCGCGTCCACGTCCCAGGCGTCCGTCCCCGGCTCCCCCGTCCCGTCATCGTGGCCAGCCACGGGCGTCACCGCGCCAGATTCGAGCGAAAGGCGGCCGACGTAGGCGGTGTCGCTGTCGCGGTTCGTCACACAGAGCAGGCCGCCCTCGCCGTCGAAGTCGACGTGCGAGTACGTCGCCTCGGAGCCGTCGGAGAGCGTCCGCACCGCTCCGGAGTCGAGATCGAGGACGAACAGGTCCTCGTCGTAGCTGGAGTGCGCCTTCGTGAGCACCAGCCGGCGACCCTCGGGGCCGAACGCGGCGACGTTCAGCCAGCCGCCCGGTCCCTCGTACACGCGCTCGGGGTCGCCCGCCTGCTCTTCCGGGTTTCCCACCTCCTGTACGTACACGTCGAAGCGGCCGTCGTCCTCCCGGTTGGCCGTGTAGGCGATCCGGTCGCCGTCGGGCCCCCACGCGCCCCACGCGTGCTTCGACTCGGGGTCGTCGGTGAGCGGGCGCTCGACGCCCGTGGCGAGGTCGTAGTGGACGAGCTGGTCGCGCTCGTCGCTCCCGCGGTCCATGGCGTACACGAACGACTCGTCGGCGGGCGAGGCCGCGAGCGCCGAGACGCGCTCCTCGTGCGGGGTGAGCCGCCTCGGCCACGCGCCGGGCTCGTCGACGGTCCACACCTGCGGCGTGCCGGACGTGTCCGCGAGAACGAGGAGGCGGCCCTCCGGGGTGAGCGTGGGCGAGTCGACGTGGTCGATCGCGAGGAACCGGGCGACGCCGTAGCCGGCGTCGGCTGTGTCGGGCATACTGCCAGAGGGTGCGCCCCGCGGCTAAAGCGTTCGGCAGGCGGCGACCGAGACGGGTCGGCGCCGGCTACAGGTCCGCCTCGGCGACCCGCTCCAGTACCGCTGCGGTCGTCCGGATCCCGTTCTCGAAGCAGTCCAGATCCAGATGCTCGTTCGGCGAGTGGTTCCCTTGGTCGGGGTTCGCGTACGGTACCACGAGCACGGGCACGTCCGCCAGCGCGTCGACGCGACGGAAGAACGCCGCCGGAAGCGACCCGCCCAGCACCGGCAACTCGACCGGGTCGGCGTCCCACACGGCCGACAGCGCGTCGAGCACGGGCGGCGCCGCGGGGGTGTCGACGGCGGTCTTCATCGGCGGGAAGCCGGTGCCCTTGGTGACCTCGACGTCCGGGTGTACGCCGGCGACGTGATCGCGGATGCGCTCGAAGACGGTATCGGGGTCCTGCCCGGGGACGAGCCGGGAGTCGAGCTTCGCGGTCGCGGTCCGCGGAATGACGGTCTTGCTTCCCTCGCCCTGATAGCCGGCGTCGAGGCCGTTCACCGTGACTGTCGGCTCCAGCAGCAGGCGCTCGTAGTAGTCGCGCTCGGTCGCGAAGTGCGTGAGGTCCAGCTCCTCGCGGACCGCGTCGGCGGCGTCCGGGAGCGCCGCGACCAGTTCGCGGTCCGCCTCCGTCACCTCGATGCCGTCGTGGAAGCCGTCGATCGCGACGCGGTCGCCGCCGCTGGGATAGCCGCGCTCGGGGTCCGTCCCGTCGCCGTACTCGGTCAGCGACGCGACCACCTCCGCCAGTTCAGTCGCCGCGTTCGGGACGGGGCCGCCGAAGTTGCCCGAGTGGAGGTCCGCGTTCGCGGTTTCGAGGTCCAACTGGAACGTGAGGATGCCGCGGTTCCCGTAGATGAGCGTCGGGCGGCCCGAACGGTGTTGCGGACCGTCCGCGACGTACACGAGGTCGGCGTCGCGGATGGCCCCGGCGGGGGCCTCCGAGTCGATTCCGGGATCGCGGACCTCGGATTCGCCGTCGAGATAGGCCTTCAACCCGAGGCTCCCGCTCTCCTCGCCGCCCTCGATCAGGAGCTTGACCGTCACCTCCGGCGCCGCGTCGGCGGCCGCGAGCGCGTCGAGCGCGAACGCGTGCGCGAGGAACTGCCCCTTGTTGTCGCCGACGCCGCGGCAGTAGATCGCCCCGTCGCGGACGGTCGGCTCGAACGGCGGCGACTCCCACCGGTCGGGGTGCTCGGCCGGCTGTACGTCGTAGTGGCCGTAGAAGACGACCGTCGGCGCGTCGGGGTCGTCGGCGACGCGCTCGCCGTAGACGATGGGATAGCGGTCCGTCTCGATACGACGGGCGTCGAAGCCGTGGCCGGCCAGCACGTCGCGGACGGCGTCGGCGCCCGGGTCCATCCCCTCGCCCGTGGCGCTCACCGTCGGCAGGCGGAGGAGGTCGAACAGCGACTCGCGGTAGTCGTCGAGCCGGTCGGCGATGACGTGATCGGCGGCGCTCGCGGGCGCGGATGCGTCGGTCATGGTGTGGGTCGGGCGGGCCGAGGGCTTCGGTGTTCGGGCGCCGGCGCGGCGTGCCGGGAGAGCGACCGGGCCGAGCGTTTTGCTAACTCATATACTTCTCTAATAGCAAATTTATTATTATAGAACTCTATATTAACAACCAGAGATGGACATCACTCGACGGCGCGTGATCGCGTCGGCGGTCGGGGCGGCCGGCGTCGGTTCGATCGCGGGGTGCCTCGGCGATCGATCCGGCGACAGCGGAGCGAACGCGGGCCCGACGGCGCAGGGGTCGTTCTTCGTGTTCGGCGACATCGCGGCGCGGGTCGCCGGCGACGCGACCACGACCGGCCTCCTCGTGCCGGTCGGGCAACACGGCCACGGGTGGGAGCCCGGACCGCGCGTCCGCGAGGAGATCCGCGCCGCCGACCTGCTCGTCCACGGCATGCCGGGGTTCCAGCCGTGGGTCGACGACGTGCTCGCCGACCTCGACGCCGACGGAGCCGAGGTGGCGACGGTCGACGCGAGCGCGGAGGTAGCCCTGCTCAGCGCCGGCGAGCACGAGGAGGAACACCACCACGAGGAGGAGCGCCACGACGGCGACGATCACCACACGGAGGAGGGCCACACCGCCGACGACGAGCACCACACCGCTGAGCAACACCACGACGACGGGCACGGCGGCGGGACCGACCCGCACTTCTGGATGGACCCGCTCCGCGTCGCCGACGCCGCCGAGACGGTTCGGGAGGCCCTGTCGGCGGCCGATCCCGACGCGGCCGACGCCCACGCGGACAACGCCGCGGCGTTCCGCACGGAGGTGGAGACGCTCGACGAGCGGATCGAATCGCTCGTCGCGGAGGCGACCACGGACACGATCCTCGTCGCGGGCCACGACTCGTTCGCGTACGCGGCCGAGCGCTACGGGCTGTCGTTCCGAACGCTGACCGGCCTCGCGCCCGACGATCGACCGACGACTCGCGACATCGAGCGCGCCGGCGAGACGATCGACGAACACGGGATTCGGTACGTCTGCGCGGACCCGCTGGAGTCGCAGCGGGCGGCCGAGCAGTTGGTCGCGGAGACCGCGGCCGAGGAGGTCCTCCCGCTGACGGCGATGCCGGGGCTCACGGACGAGTGGGCCGCCGAGAACTGGGGATACGTCGAGGTGATGGAGGAGGTGAACCTCCCGACGCTCGAACGGGTGTTGACCGAATGAGCGCCGACGCAGCGTCGGCGGGCCCCGACGCCACCCCCGCCGTGGAACTCCGGGAGGTGACCTTCGCCTACGGCGACCGGCCGGTCGTCGAGGACGTGTCGCTCGTCATCGAGTCGGGGGCGTTCCTCGGACTGGTCGGCCCCAACGGCTCCGGGAAGACGACGCTGCTGGAGCTGGTGATCGGGCTTCGCCGTCCCGACCGAGGGTCCGTCTCGGTGTTCGGCGAGCCGGCTCACCGGCACACGGACGGGCGGCGCGTCGGCTACGTCCCGCAGGACGTGGGCGAGGCCAGCGACGAGATGCCCGTCACCGTCCGGGAGGTCGTCAGGATGGGGCGGTACCCCGGACGGCTGTTCCGCCGGTTCGACGGCGACGACCGCCGGGCGGTCGAGGCCGCGATGGACCGCGTCGGGATCGCCGACCTCGCCGACCGCCGCGTGGGCAGCCTGTCGGGCGGACAGCGCCAGCGGGCGTTCATCGCCCGGGCGCTCGCGGCCGAGGCGGACCTCCTCGCGCTCGACGAGCCGACCGTCGGCGTCGACGCCGAGTCGCGGGAGGCGTTCTACGACCTCCTGCACGACCTGAACGGCGAGGGGATGACGATCGTGCTCATCGAGCACGACATCGGCGTCGTCACCGAGCGCGCGAGCGAGATCGCCTGCCTGAACCGGGAGCTGTTCTTCCACGGCGATCCCGAGGCGTTCGCCGAGACGGACGCGCTCGCGGCGGCGTACGGGAACGCACAGCGCGTCCTCACCCACGACCACCCATGATGGGCGCGACCGACAGCCTCGGCATCGCCGTGCTCCTCGCGGGGGTCGGCGAGCGCGCGCTCGCGACAGTCCTCGACGCGGTCTGGGGCGGGCTGTTGGACCTCCTCGCGGGCGCGACAGGGATCGACGTGCTCGCGTCGCCGTTCATGCAGCGGGCGTACCTCGCGGCCGTCTGCGTCGCGGTGGTCGGCCCGCTCGTCGGGAGCTTCCTCGTCCACCGCGAGATGGCGATGATCGGCGACACGCTCGCGCACGCGGCGTTCGCCGGCGTCGCCGCCGGCCTGTTCGTCAACGCGGTCTTCGCGGTCGCGGTGCCGCCGCTCGCGACGGCGCTGGTCGTCGCCGCCCTCGCCGCGCTGGTCGTGCAGACGCTCGTCGACCACGCGGGCGCCTACCGGGACACGTCGCTCGCGATCGTGCTCACCGGCTCCTTTGCGGTCGGGAGCGTCCTCATCACCGCGGCCGACGGCGGCATCGCCGTCGGGATCAACGCCTACCTGTTCGGGTCGCTGGCGACCGTCTCGCGCGCGAACGCCGGGGTCCTGCTGGCGATGACCGTCGTCGTCGGCCTCGCTGTCGGAGCAGCCTACCGGCCGCTCGTGTACGTCACCTTCGACGAGGTCGGCGCCCGCGCCGCCGGAATCGACGTAACGCGGTACAACCGCTTGCTCGCGGTGCTCACCGCGGTCGTCGTGGTCGGCGCGATGCAGATCATGGGCGTCATCCTCGTCGCCGCGATGCTGGTGATCCCCGTCGCCACCGCGGCCCCCGTCACCGGCTTCAGACAGGCGATCGCCGCGAGCGTCGCCGCCGGGTTGGTCGCCACGATCGGAGGCGTCACGCTGTCGTACTGGTACGACGTGGCCGCCGGCGGCACGATCGTGCTCGTCGCCATCGCGGGCTACGTCGCGGTGATCGCCGCGACGCGCCTGCGCGCCCGCATCGCCGCCGGTCGTCGGGAGCTGGGCGCGCGGGCCATCGCGGACGCGACTGACACCGATGGGAGGAACGGATCCGGGACGGGTACGCCGGACAGCGGCGACGGCGCCGAGTGACTCGGTCGGTGGGATCGCCCCTTTCATCCCAGTTCCAGAACTGGCCAGCGCTATGGACACCCGTTCGCGCGCCCGTCTCGCGCTCGCCCTCCTCCTCGTGGCCGCGCCCCTGTGGGGGCCGCCGTTGGACCTCACCGGCACGGACTACGCCTACCGCACCGCCGAGATCGATGTCGACGGCGGCGAGGTCTCGATGTCGGACCGAGAGTACTGGCGGGGACCGACCGACCGGATCGCGTGTTTCTCGACGCTCGCCGCCGTCGATCGCGACCGCGGGTGCTATCTCGAATCGCGCCTCCGCGACGGGAACGTCAGCGTCGACTATCCGGGACTGGGGAGTTACAGCGGCGATCCGCGGGTCTCCGGCCCGGACTACGTCGTCTTCGGGACCTCCGGTCCCGTCTACGAGCGGACCGTCTCCCACGACGCGACAAACGGGTCGTTCGTGCTCGGAGTCGAGCGAGTCGACCCCGAAGTCGCCATCGACGACGTGGCGAACGATCCCGAGGGTGCACCCTCCGCCGTCCGGGCGGCGCTCGACGCGGGCGAGGCTCGCCGCGACGACCCGATCCGGGGACACGATCCCGGGCGGATCTATCGCGACGACGGCGGGTTCGTCGTCGTCTACGAGGAGGAGATCCACGACGGGTACTCCGAGCAACCCGGCGTCGAGCGCGCGTTCGAGGCGCTTGCGGTCCTGTTCGGCGCGCTCACGCTGTATCAGGTCGGTCGCGACAGCGTTCGGGAGCCGTGACGGCGATTTCCCGCCGGAGGGGCGGACGGACACCCGATCCCGGCCGGCCCGACCGCCTCCACAACTGTTAGGCCCCGGCGCTCCGCCCGGACAGTAGACCCCCGCATGGCGAACACCGACGCGCGCGTCGACATGACCGAGGGCGCGGTGGCGCCCCGGTTGTTCAGCCTCGCGTGGCCGCTCGTGCTCGGCAACCTCCTCCAGACCCTCTACAACCTCGCGGACGTGTTCTGGGTGGGCCGCGTCAGCCCCGAGGCCGTCGCCGCGGTGTCGCTGATGTTCCCGCTGTCGTGGATGTTCGTCTCCACGGCCATGGGGCTGACCGCGGCGACCATCGCGCTCGTCTCCCAGCACGTCGGCGCCGGCGAGGACCGCCGCGCCGACGAGGTGGTCGGGCAGACGACGCTGTTGGCGATCGGCGTCTCGGTCGTGCTGGCGGCCGTCGGCCTGCTCGCGCGCCGGCCGCTCCTGAACTGGATCGGCGCCGAGGGCGTCGTGTTCACGGAGGCGCTGGCGTACATCGAGGTGATCTTCCTCACGCTGCCGCTCACGTTCCTCTTCTTCGCGTTTCGCGCGTCGCTGCAGGGCGCCGGCGACACCAAGACCGCGATGTGGCTCGTGGCCGCCTCCGCCGGCGTCAACATCGTCATCGACCCCGCGTTCATCCTCGGGTTCGGACCGATCCCCGCGATGGGAACCCGCGGGGCCGCGGTCGCGACGTTCGTCTCCCGCGCGCTCGCCGCCGCCGCCGGGATCTACGTGCTCGTGAAGGGCGACTGGGGCATCCAACTGCACGTCGGCGATCTCCGCCCGAACCCCGCGGTGCTGCGCAAACTCGTCGATATCGGGTATCCGGGCACGCTCGACGGCTGGGCGCGCTCGTTCGCCGCGGTCGCGATGGCCGCGCTGGTCGCGCGGTTCGGTCCCGCCGCCACGGCCGCCTACGGCGTCGGCGTCCGCCTGATGTCCGTCTCCTGGACCGTCGCCGGCGCGGTCGGACAGGCGACGGCGACGGGCGTCGGACAGAACCTCGGCGCCGACACGCCCGACCGGGCGGGCAGGGTGGCGTGGACCGGAACCGGCGGCACGATGGCGGTGCTGGCGCTCGCGGGCGCCGTCGTCTGGTTCTTCCCGGCGCTGGCGATCCGGGTGTTCGTCAACGACGCCGCCGTCGTCGCGGAGGGCGTCTCGTTCCTGCGGATCACGGCGCCCGCGTGGGCCGCCTTCGGCGGGCTGATGGTGCTACAGGGAGCCTTCCGCGGCGCCGGCGACACCCGAACCGCGATGGGGCTGTCGCTGCTCTCGCGGTGGGGACTGCGCATTCCCGCGGCCGTGGTGCTGGCGTACTCGTTCACCGTCGTCGTCCCGGGGGTCGGCCCGGTGTCGGGGCTGGGGCTCGGCCCCGACGGCCTCTGGTGGGCGTGGACGTTCGGCGCGGTCGGGTCGCTGATCGTGGGGGCGCTGTGGTTCCTGCGCGGAACGTGGACCGAGGGCGTGGTCGAGCGCGACGAGGGTCCGGAACCCGGTCGTGACGCGGGGACGGCTTCCGCCCCACCCGGCGACGACTGCGAGGGCGATCCCGCGACCGACGACTGACCGGCACCCACCTCGTCGCGGCCGATGTATCCAAGCGGATGGCACCCGAACCCGGGGTCATGAACGGATCGACGACGCGGCAGTACGGCGCGGCGATCGCGATCACCTCGGGCGTGTACTCGCTGGTGTCCGCGACCGTCGGCGGGGCGATGACGGGGACGGGTGGAGCGATGGGGTCGGGTGGGATGATGGGATCCGGCGGAACGATGGGAACGACCGGACTCGGGATCGCGGGGTGGTTGATGCTCGCGATCGGCGTCGTCGTCGTCGTGCACGGCGTGGTCCTGCTGACGCCGGCGGCCGACCGGCTCGGGAGCGCGAGCGGACCCCTGATGATCGCCTACTCGCTCGTGATGTTGCTGCTTCAGGCGCTCGGGGGAGCCGGGATAACCCGAATGGGGATGACCGGCGGCACGAACGGCGGAGCGGGGACGATGGGCGGCATGGGATCGACCGCGACCGTCGGGATGGGCTGGGACCTCGGCATGGTCGCGCTCGCGGCGTTGATGCTGTTCAGCGGGATCGTCATGACGACCCGCGACCCCGACGACGGCGGGATGTAGTCGGGATCTACTCGTCGCGGAGGACCGCCGCGCCGGGGGCGTTGCGCATCACGCTCTGCATCCCGCGGCGGGCGGCGCGGTCGGAGCTGTACCCCTCGCCGCTGGTGGCGACGATGTTGCCGTTGCGGTGGACGAGCCGCCAGCGCCACTGGTCGCCCCGGTCGCGGTACAGTTCGAACCGCGCCAGCGACACCGGCGGCGCGGCGTCGGGCGCCGGAATCGCCTCCGTCGGGAGGTCCTCTGCGTCCGTCGCGGCGATCCCGGGCGTCTCGGCGTCCGTGTCGGCGTCGGCGGAGTCGGGAGCGGCCGCGTCCGCCCCCGCAGTTCCGGGCGCGTCACCGTCGTCCGTCGTGGTCACCGCAGGCGCCGACGGAACTGCCCCGGCGGTCGTCGCCTCGCCTCCCGGCCACTCGAGTTCGATCTCCAGTTCCGTCTCGTCGTCCTCGACATCGACCTCGAGACCGACCTCGACGTCCATGGCGTCGGGGAGTGGAACGCTCGCGGCCTCGTCGCCCCCGCCGAGCCGGAGGTCGTCGCCGGCGGCGAGGTCGGCTGCGATCCCCCGCAAGAGCGCCGCGGCGGTCGCTCCGTCCATCCGTTCGTCCATCGGTTACACCGTTCGTTCGGACATACGGTCACAGTCGCGAGCCAGCGGCTTGAGTGCGCGGACCGGAAGGTGAGGACGATCCGGATCGGGACCGCGTCATCGAGACGGCGAACCCGTCGTCGGTTACCCGTCCAGCTGCTCGCGCAACATCGCGTTCACGTCGTCGGGCGCCGCCGAGCCGCCGGTCTTGGCCATCACCTGCCCGACGAGGAAGTTGATCGCGCCGCCCTCGCCGGCGCGGTAGTCGTCGACCGCGTCGGGGTTCTCGTCGATCGCCTCCGCGACCGCGGTCGCGACCTCGTCGTCGCCGGCGGTACCGAGCCCCTCGCGCTCGATGACCTCGTCGGGATCGAGCCCCTCGTCGAGCATCGCGCGGAGGACGACCTCCTCGGCGTTCTTCGTCGTCACCTCCCCGCCGTCGACGAGTTCGATCAGGCGGGTGAACTCGTCGAGGCGGTCGGTCACGTCCTCGATCGCCATGTCGCGGTAGTTCAGCTCCCCGAGCAGGGTGTCGGCGACCCACGCGGCCGCCAGGTCGGGGTCGAACTGCTCGGCGACGTCCTCGTAGAAGTCGGCGACGGCCTTGCGGGAGGTGAGCTTCGAGGCCGCCTCCTGGTCGAGCCCGTACTCCTCGCGGAAGCGCTCGCGGCGGGCGTCCGGGAGCTCCGGGATGGCGATGCGCTCCTTCCAGTCGGACACCTGCAGGGGGGGAAGGTCGGCCTCCCCGAAGTAGCGATAGTCCTTCTCCTCCTCCTTCGAGCGCATCGAGACGGTGTTTCCGTGCGTCTCGTTGAAGTGGCGCGTCTCCTGTGCGACGGCCTTCCCGCGCTTGAGTTGGTTCTCCTGCCGGTTTCGCTCGTAGCCGAGCGCCTGCTCGGCGCCCTTGTGGCTGGAGATGTTCTTGACCTCCGTGCGGTTCGCCGACTCCAGGACGTCCTCGTCGATGTGGCCGTCGTCGCCGACCTCGCTCGCCTCGACCATCGAGAGGTTCGCGTCGATGCGGAGGCTGCCGTCGCGGCCGGCGTCGAACACGCCGAGGTATTCGAGGACCTCCTCCAGCTTCTCGAGGAACGCGCGGACCTCCTTCGGGTGACGGAAGTCGGGCTCGGTGACGACCTCCATCAGCGGCGTGCCCGCCCGGTTGTAGTCGACCAGCGAGTAGTCCGCGCGGTCGACGGAGGTGGTGCGGACGTCCAGATCCGCCGGTCCCTCGCGGACGTGCCGGAGGCTCCCGGGGTCCTCCTCCAGGTGGGCGCGGCGGACGTTCACGGTCCGTCGCTCGCCCTCGTGGGAGAACTCCAGCTCCCCATCGGCACACAGCGGCGCGTCGTACTGGGTGATCTGGAAGTTCTTCGGGAGGTCGGGGTAGTAGTAGTTCTTCCGGTGGAACCGGGTCTCCTCGGGGATGTCGGCGTCGAGCGCCTTCCCGACCTTGACGGCGGCCTCGACGGCCGCCTCGTTGAGCACCGGGAGGGCTCCCGGGAGCCCGAGACAGGTGGGACAGACGCGCGTGTTGGGCTCCTCCTCCTCGGCGGGCTCGGTGGAACACCCGCAGAAGATCTTGGTGTCCGTCTCGAGCTGGACGTGGACCTCCAGCCCGATGACGGGCACCAACTCGGCCCGTTCGGCTGCTCGTGCCATCGTTGAACCGGGGTTTGCGACGCCGCAGGTAAAGCCTGACGGGACGGGCGTCGGATCGGACGGCCGAGGCGGCCGCCGCGGCTGCTCAGTCGTCGCGGTCGGCGGCGCCCCCGCGCATGAGGTTCAACACCTCGTCGCTCACGCTCGCCTCAGTGGCGACGACGTACGAGCGCCCCGCTTCGAGCACGGTTTCCGAGCCGGCGATCCGGTCGCCGTCACCGTCCGAGACGATGAGACTCCCACGGGGGAGCGCGATGTCGGTGAGCGAGCGGCCGGCGACGGGCGCCCCCTCGTCGACCTCGACCTCCAAGATCTCGAGGTCCCCCGTGACGTCCTCCAGCGAGCGGACCCCGTGCTCGACGGAGTTGACCGCCGCGCGAGCGCCGGCGCGCTCGGGGAACACCACGGCGTTGACGAAGCGGTGGTACTCGTCGCCGATCGCGTGGTCGGTGCGCATCACCGTCCACACCTCCGGCGCGAGTTGGGAGACGGCCATACACACGGCGAGGTTCGTCCCGGTGTTGCCGGTCAGCGCCGTGACGACGTCGATCCGATCGAGTCCGGCCTGTTCGAGGATGCTGGGGCGTGTCGCGTCGCCCTGGATGATGGTAGCGACGTACTCGTCGGAGAGTTCGTCCACGATGTCGGGGTCCTGCTCGATGACGACGATGTCGTGGCCCCGATCGTCCAGCAGGCGGGCCACGTGAGCACCGACGCGGCCGCCGCCGACGACGAGGACGCGCAGTGGTCCTGCCATACTCACCGGTCCCCCTCGTCCGTGTTAGGCGCGTCGGCTGCGCCGGCGGCCGCACCCCCCGAGTCGGGAGTGATGTTGGCCGACCGACCGCGGTACCGCTCCAGCGCGTAGTAGACGACGAGACCGACGGCGATCCAGCCGGCGCTCAGCGCGAGCGCGAGGCGGTCGGTGCGGAGGAGGTATTCCACGAGCACCCCCGCCAGGATCGTGTTCAACGCGATCCCCAACAGCGGCGGGATCGGATAGTACGGGATCTCGTAGGGGCGCGCCATGTCCGGGCGGCGCCGGCGGAGCCGGATGACCGCGACGTTGACGACGATGAACGAGAGCAGAAAGAAGAGACTCGACATGTTTCCCGCGCTCGCGGTGGGCAGCGAGACGGACGCGAGCATCACGACCGCGCTGGCGAGGATGGCGACGAACGGCGTCCCGTAGCGGTGGTGGATGTCGCCGAAGGAGGGAAGCAGTTGGCCCTCCCGGCCCATCGAGAACGCCACGCGCGAGGAGGCGATGACGACGGCGTTCAGCGCCGTGATCGTGGAGAACACCGCCCCGAAGACGATGACCGCGCCGCCGTTGCGGATGATCGGCAGGCCCGTCGGCATGAACGAGGTGGCCGCCCGGGCGATCCCGGCCTCCCCCGCTGCCGCCAGCCCCTCCGCGCCGAGTGTTCCGACGGCGACGGTGACGACAGCGAGGTAGACGACGACCGTCGCCGCGAGGCTGACGAAGATGGCCTTCGGGATGTTTTCACGAGGGTTTTTGACCTCCTCGGTGACGGTCGTGATGAGGTCGTACCCCTCGAAGGCGATGAACGTCAGCCCCATCGCCGGGAGGACGCTCGCGGCCCCTGCCGCGTCCGGGAACAGCGGGTCGAACTTCTGGAGCGTGAAACTCGTCTCCCCGCCGCCGCCGGCCGACAGCAGCCCGAAGGCGACGAACACGACCAGGATGGACACCTTCACGATCGTGAAGACGGTCTCGACGCTCCCGCTCGCGGCCGTCGACACCGCGTTGACGACGACGAGCAGACCGACCGCAGTCATCGCGAGCGCGACCGCCGCGGGGACGTCGACGGGAACGACCGGGAGCGCGACCGCGCCGACGGATTCGGGCGCGGGGGCGAACCCGTAGACGTGGAGCAGTTCGAGGAAGTTCGGCGCGAACCCAAGCGCGTACAGGCCGCCCGCGATCATGTACGCGAACCAGAGCATCCACCCCATCACGAACGACCCCACGTCGTCGAACACCTCCCGAACGAAGGCGTAGCCGCCCCCCGACTTCGGGATGGCGGCCGCGAGCTCGGCGTACGAGAGCCCGGTGAACGCGGTCACGACGCCGTTGAGTGCGAACACGAGCACCGCGGCGGGGCCGGATATCTCGGCGGCGAGACCGGTCAACACGAAGATCCCGGCACCGATCATCGCGCCCATGCCGATCATGGTCGCATCGAGAAGCCCCAGTTCGGCCGCCGGCTGGCGGGTGCCTTCTCCGGACATGTATTGGCGTGAGAAGCCGATACCCATCCGGAGCATAAAGTCCGGCGACTGCCGCACATCGGAGCGGCCGCCCCGACGCGGTCACCTCACCGCGCGTACAGTTTCGCCCCGAGCAGTCCCGCCAGTCGCGATCGATCCGCCGGCGACACCGCGACGTAGGGGCGCTCGACCGGGCCGAACACGTCGACGACGCGGCCCACCGTCGAGAGCGACTCGTCGACGACCTCGCTGCCGACGCGGGTCGGTTCGGATCCCTCGGGGACGCGCACGAGCGCGAGCCCCTGAGCGGTTCTGACCACCTCGCCGACGCGCTTCATCGGACCACCACGGCGCCGCGTCAGTCCCCGCGGATGACGCCGAGGTAGGCGCCCACCGCCTGCACGAGGTCGTTCTTCGCGGTCTCGTCGGTGCCCGTGACGGTCACGCGGCCGCGGGGCTCGTACTCCCGGCTGTACGTCGTGTCCCGTTCGATCTTCGCGTCGTAGCCGACCTGTTGGACGGCCTGCGCGATCTCGTCGACCGTCGGCTCCGACACCGCGAGGTCCTCGGGGACGCGGCGCCCCTCGGTGCGGGTCAGCGCCGCGTCGAAGTACGCGGGGTAGAGGACGTTCTCGACCATACCGGACGGGCGGCGCCCGCGCGGAAAAAGGGTGCTATCGGCGGGCGGTGACCGCGGCCGCGACGACCGCGCTACTCCCGCTCGGCCTCGCGCCGCTCCCGATCGCTCGCCCGACGCTCGCGCTCGAATCGGTCCTCCACGTCCTCCAGCGACTCCGACTCCAGCAGCCGCTCCAGTTTCCGCTCGAACTGCTCGTCGGTGAGTTCGCCGCGGGCGTAGCGGTCACGGAGGGTCTCGAGCGCGTCGCGCGTGTCGGAGTCAGCCGGCGGCTCCTCGGGACTGGCGTCGGTGTCCTCGTCGGAGCCGTCGAGTTCCCCGACTCCCTTCACCTCCTCGTCCCACCACTCCTCGATGTCGTCCTCGTCGCCGAACAGCATCGCCGTGACCGGGACGACGACGACGTATCCGAACAGCAGCGCCGCGAGCCACCAGTCCTGGCCGGTGAACATGGCCGCGAGCCAGATCCCGGTGACGACCGTGCTCACGACGCCGGTGGCGTTCTCGCGGAGGCGTTCGGCGGGGCTCGTGCTCATGAGAGAGCGGTCCCGGCAGGGGAAAATAAAACTCGTGGAGGGGTTACCGCTCGCGCCGCGCCAGCAACGCGGAGCCGAGCACCGCGAGCACCGCGAGCGCGACGCCGAATCCGGGGCCGGACGTGGCGGTCGCGCCCGCGCTGGTCGTGTACGTCCCCGGCGTCTCCTCGGTGGCCGTGTCGGTGATGGGTTGGCTCTCCGTCGCGGTCGGCGTCTCGGTCTCCATGGCGGCCACGGCTTCCTCGCGCGTCTGGAAGTCGGCCCCGGCGGCCGCCTCGGGGTGGAACCCCTCGGTCAGCGTCCGCACGCCCATGACGACCGAGCGCGGGGCCGGCTGGTTCATCCAGTTGCGGTTCACCCGGACCGTGTTGTTGTTCTGCACCGCGGGCGTGCTCGCGTACGGCTCCTGTCCGAGGAGGTACGACGAGTAACCCGTGACGACGAGGTAGTCGGGCGCGAGTTCGAGGACGACCTCGTCGTTGATCTGCGGGTAGCCGGTGAGGTCGCGCTCGGCGGCGACGTTCGCCCCGCCGGCGGTGTCGATCATCGCGGAGATGAACGTCTCGCTGCCGGCGATGTAGCCGCCGCCGAGCGGGTACAGCACGCGCCTGTCCTCGGCGTCGGCGGTGGCCTCGGTCGCCGCATCGACGTTCGCGTCCATCCACGCGTTCGCCTCGGCTGCGCCCTCGCAGTTGCCGGTGAGTCGGCCGATGAGCGTCGTCTTCTCGCGCACGTCACCGATGGTCGTCGACCCGGAGAAGTGGAACACGGTCAGTCCCGCATCGCGCAGCGCCTGCACGGTGTCGGGGGAACTGGCGTTCGGCGCGAGCACGAGGTCGGGGTTCGTGCCCACGACCTTCTCCACGCTCACGCCGAAGCCGGCCGCCGAGACGTTCGTTCGGGAGTCGGCGCCCTCGAGGTACAGCGCGAACTGGCTCACGCCGACGACCTGCGACTCGCCGCCGATCTCCCACATCGTCTGGGCCGCGCTGGGATTCAGCGTCGTGATCCGCTCGGGGCGCTCATCGATCGTCACGTCGGTCCCGGTCGCGTCCGTCACGGTGAGCGGGAACTCACAGCTCTCCTGCGCCTGTGCGCTCGACGCGTCGGCCGCGCCGAGTGCGGTCGGCGACCCACCGGAGCCGGCGTGTCCGCCGTTCGATGCCGCCTGCGTGGTCGCCCCCGCGGCCGCGACCCCGACCGCCGGGACCGCCGCGGCGACAACCAACAGCGTCGCGATCAACAGCGTTCGTGTCCGTCGTGTCACGTTCCCAGCGTCCGGACAAGACAATAAATATTTATCTAATGCAAACGGCCTTGAGTTCGTGACACGCGTCTGGCGCCGCACCGCCGGGTACTCGGCCGGCCTTCTCGCGCTCCTCGTCGGAGTCGTGACGGTGAGCGCCGGTATCGGCCCGGTGTCGGTCCCCGCCGGAACCGTGGTGGCCGTCGTCGCCAACGCGATCGCGGTTCCCGTGAGCGTCGAGTGGGCAGCGAGCGCCGCGTCGGGCGGCGGCGGTCTCCTCACCGCCGGTCTCCCCCTCCGCGTCGAGTTCGCGCACCCGTTCGCGTTCCCGGTGTCGAGCACGCACGAGGCGATCGTCATGCGGGTTCGCCTCCCGCGGATCCTGCTGGCGGCGTTCGTCGGCGTCGGCCTCGCGTCCGCCGGCACGGTGATGCAGGGCTTCTTCCGGAACCCGATGGCCGACCCGGGGATCATCGGGGTCTCCTCGGGCGCGGCCGTCGGCGCCGTCTCGTGGATCGTCGCGCCCGCCGGGGTGCTGGCGCTGCTCGGGCCGCTCCGGCCGCTGTTGGCCGACGGCGCCGGACTCCAGATCGCCGCCTTCTGCGGCGCGCTCGTCGCCGGGTTCGGCGTCTACCTGATCGCCAGCCGCGACGGCCGGACCCCCGTGGCGACGCTGCTGCTCGCGGGCGTCGCCGTGCAGACGTTCCTCGGCGCCGTCGTCTCGTATCTCCTGCTCCACTCCGGGGAGTCGATCCGCCGGGTGACGTACTGGCTGATGGGCCACCTCAGCGGCGCGAGCTGGTCGGAGGTCGGCGCGGTCGCGGTGGTCGTCCCCGCGCTGACGCTCGTGTTGTTCGCGTACGCCCGCGACCTGAACGTCCTCCTGCTCGGGGAGACTGACGCCGTCGCCCTCGGCGTCGACGCCGAGCGGAGCAAGCGCGTCCTGCTTGCCGTCTCGTCGGTGTTGACCGGGGCGGCCGTCGCCGTCTCGGGCGTCATCGGCTTCGTCGGCCTCATCGTCCCCCACGGCGTCCGCCTGCTCGTCGGCCCGGACCACCGCGTGCTCCTGCCGACGAGCGCGCTCGCGGGGGGGAGCTTCCTCGTCGCCGCCGACACGTTCGCGCGCTCGGGCGTCGCGGAGCTGCCGGTCGGCATCGTGACGGCCGCCGCCGGGGCCCCCTTCTTCCTGTACCTGCTGCGCACGCGGGAGGTGTACGACCTGTGAGCGACTCCGGACCGACTGCCGGCGACACACACCGCGACGGCAACGCACACCGCGACGGCGACGCCGCTCCTCCCCTCATCGCCGTCCGCGACCTCGTCGTCTCCCGCGGCGACGAGCGCGTCCTCGACGGCGTCTCCCTCTCGGTGGACCGGGGCGAGCTCGTCGGCCTCGTCGGGCCCAACGGCGCCGGCAAGACGACGCTCATCGCCGCCGTGAACGGCACGCTCGGGTTCGACGGCGGCACGGTCGAACTCGACGGCACCGACCGCCGGGCGCTGTCCCAGCGCGAGGTGGCCCGCCGCGTCGCGACCGTTCCACAGGAGACGAACACGGCGTTCGAGTTCCCCGTGGAGTCGGTCGTCGAGATGGGGCGGACCGCCTACGTCTCCCGGTTCGGGACGACGACCGAGGCCGACCGCGAGGCGGTCCGCCGGGCGATGGAGCGCGCCGAGGTCAGCGAGTTCGCCGACCGCTCGGTGACGACGCTGTCGGGCGGCGAGCGCCAGCGCGTGCTGTTCGCCCGGGCGCTGGCCGCCGAGACGCCCGCGCTCCTGCTCGACGAGCCGACCGCAAGCCTCGACATCAACCACCAGATCCGGACGCTCGAACTCGTCCGGGAGGCCGTCGACGACGGCAAGGCCGCCCTCGCGGCGATCCACGACCTGAACCTCGCCGCGCGGGTGTGCGACCGGCTCGTGCTGCTCTCGGGCGGGGCGGTGCGAGCGACCGGAACCCCGCGGGAGGTGCTCTCGGACGACGCGCTCGCGGCCTCGTTCGGCGTCCGCACGGCCGTCAACGACGACCCCGCGGTCGGCTCGCCGATGGTGACGGCGCTGCGCGAGGGAGACGACGACGCCCGCTGACCCGCCGCGTCGCAGTTCAAACGGACTTGTCCTAGCGCGCTCACAATTGTTATACCGGGGGCCGTGTCTCGTAGGGACATGCAACAGTCGCCGACGATCGGACGAGGGGCCGACTCACGGGTGGCGACGGCGCCACCGACGTCGACGGAGGACGGCGCGTGAGACTCGTCCTCGTCGCCGGGACGACCGAGACCGCGGAGGTCCCGGGCATCAGCGCCGCCGGCGCCGACCCGGAGCTGATGCGTCACACCCCCGGCGCGGACCTGGACATCGTGACCCACGGTCGCCCGACGCTCGCGCCGGTCGTGCCCGTGAGCCCGACGGGCTGCCCGACGCCCGCCGTGATGACCCGCGCCGCGCGCGAGCTGCTCGACTTCGACGTGCTCGCCGTGGACGCGGGCATCGCCGGGCGAACCGGATCGCCCGCGGTGGGCGTGGGCGAGGCTCCCGGCGCGGACGTGCGCGAGCCGACGGCGGTTCCCGACGCCGAAGGGACCTACCAGCGGGCCCGCGAGTTCGGGGCCGCGCTTCCCGACGAGCGCGTCGTGGTCGGCGAGACGATCCCCGGCGGCACGACGACGGCGCTGGGCGTGTTGACCGCGCTCGGCGAGGAGCCGGCGGTGTCGTCGTCGCTGCCGGAGAACCCGCTGGAGCTGAAGCGGCGGGTCGTCGCCGAGGGGCTCGACGCCAGCGGGCTCGCGCCCGGCGACGCCGCCGGCGACCCGATCGGCGCGCTGGAGGCCGTCGGCGACCCCGTGCTCGCGGCGGTCGCGGGGCTGACCGCGGGCGCCGTCGACTCCGGAACCGAGGTGACGCTCGCGGGCGGCACGCAGCTCGCCGCGGCGGCGGCGCTGGCCCGTCACGCGGGCGTGGACGCCCCGCTGACGCTCGCGACCACGTCGTTCGTCGCCGCCGACGACTCGGCGGGCATCGCCGGGATCGCGGAGTCGCTGGGCGTCGACCTCGCGGTCACCGATCCGGGGTTCGACGCGGTCGAGCACCCGGCGATGGACGCGTACGTCGCCGGCGAGGCCAAGGAGGGCGTCGGCATGGGCGGCGCGCTCCGGCTGGTCGAGGAGTCGGCGGCGTCGATGGCCGACCTCCGCGAGCGGATCGTCGCGGTGTACGACCGACTGCTCGCACAGCGGGAGGCGGCCGATGAGCCGCCGGAGGCGGAGCCGTGAGGGGGCTCGTCCTCGGCGGCACCGCCTCCGGCGTCGGCAAGACGGTGGCGACGCTCGCGGCGATCCGTGCGCTCGACGCCGCCGGCTACGCGGTCCAGCCGGCGAAGGCCGGCCCGGACTTCATCGACCCGAGCCACCACGAGGCCGTCGCCGGGCTCCCCTCGCGGACGCTCGACGTCTGGCTGCAGGGCGAGGACGGACTCCGGCGGAACTACCACGCCGGCTCGGGCGACGTGTGCGTCGTCGAGGGCGTGATGGGCCTGTACGACGGCGACGGCTCCAGCACCGCGATGGTCGCCGAGGCGCTCGACCTCCCGGTGGTGCTCGTCGTCGACGCGAAGGCGGGGATGGAGAGCGTCGCCGCGACCGCGCTGGGCTTTCGCGAGTACGCCGCCCACGCCGAGCGCGACGTCGAGGTCGCGGGCGTGATCGCCCAGCGCGCCCACGGCGGGCGCCACGAGCGAGGCATCCGCGAGGCGCTGCCCGAGGGGATGGCCTACCTCGGTCGGGTACCCCCGAACCCGGATCTGGAGATCCCGGACCGCCACCTCGGCCTCCACATGGGCGGGGAGTCGCCGCTCCCGACGGAGGCGCTCGACGCGGCGGCCGAACGTCTCGACGCCGAGGCGCTGGCCGACCTCGCGCGCGAACCGCCGCGGCCCCCCGAGCGCGACACCCGACCCGCGACCGGGAAGCGCGTCGCCGTCGCCGACGACGCCGCCTTCGCGTTCCGCTACCCGGCGACGCTGGAGCGCCTCCGCGAGCGCGCCGAGGTGGTCACGTTCGCGCCGACCCGCGACGACCCGTTCCCCGACTGCGACGCCGTCTACCTCCCCGGCGGCTACCCCGAACTCCACGCGCCCGACCTCGCCGCCAGCGACGCGATCGCGGAACTCGGCGACCGGGCTGCCGAGGGACTTCCGGTGCTGGGAGAGTGCGGGGGGCTGATGGCGCTCGCCGAGACGCTGACGACCGCCGACGGCGACACCCATCGGATGGCCGGCGTGCTCCCGGCCGACGTGCGGATGCACGACCGATACCAGGCGCTCGACCACGTCGAACTCCGGGCCCGCGAGGACACGCTGACCGCCCGTTCCGGGGGGACGCTTCGCGGCCACGAGTTCCACTACTCCTCGGCCGAGGTCGACGAGGACGCCCGGTTCGCCTTCGAGGTGGTCCGCGGCGACGGCATCGCCGACGGGCTGGACGGCCTGACCGAACACCGGACGCTCGGCACGTACGCGCACGTCCACCCCGAGAGCGGGGCGTTCGACTCGTTCCTGGAGGCGATCTGAGGTGGGGCGCGGCGACGGACGCGGTCGCGGAGGACCGACCACCGACACCGTCGACGGGCGGGCGGCCGTCGCGGGCGTCTCGTTCGACCTGTTCGGGACGCTCGTCGACGCCGATACGCCCGCAGACCCCGCCGCGGCCGTCGCCGCCGAACTCCGCGATCGGGGCGTCGTCGTCCCCGACGACTGGGCCGACGCGTACGCCGAGGCGCACCTGGAGTACGGGCCGGGCGTCGAGCGGCCGCTGCACCACCACGTCGCGGCGGCGCTCGCGAGCCGGGCGTCCGAGCGCGAGCCCCGGGAGTTCGTCGACGACGCCGGGGTCGCGGTCGCCGCCGCGTTCGACCGACCCGTCGAGACGCGACCCGGCGCCGTCGAGGCGGTCGCCGCCCTGTCCGGGGAGTACCCCGTCGGCGTCTGCTCGAACTGCAGCGTCCCCGGACTCGTCGGGCGGGCGCTGGAGCGGTCGGCGCTCGACCCCGGGGCGTTCGACGCCGTCGTCGCGAGCGTCGACCGCGGGCGGCGCAAACCCGCCGCGCGAGCGTTCGAGGCGATCGCCGACGGCCTCTGCGTCCCGGTCGACCGCCTGCTCCACGTCGGCGACGACCCCGAGACGGACGGCGGGGTGCGGGAGGCGGGCGGCCGGTTCGTTCGTGTCGGCGCCGAGGGCGTGTCGCTTCGGGAGCTCCCCGCGGTCGTCGACGAGCGATGGGGCTGACCGCGCTCGCGGCCGTCGGGCTGGCCGCGGCGCTCGACGCCGCGATCGCGGAGCCGCCGGGGCGCGTGCACCCGATCGCGGCGTTCGGGCGCGTCGTTGCCCGCGTCGACCGCGAGTGGTCCCGCCCGCGGGCCGTCGGCGTCGCCGCCGCGGTCCTCCTCCCCCTGGCGTTCGCGGCGGCCGCGTGGGGCGTCGTCGTCGGCGCGGACATCGCGGTCGACCGGCTCGCGGCCGTCGCCGGCGTCGGTTCCATCCCCGCCCGCAACGTGACCGCCGTCGCCAGCGCCGCCGTCGCCGGCCTCGCGCTGTTCTCGCTGACGAGCCTGCGGATGCTCGTCTCGGTCGCGGGCGAGGTGATCGAGGCGGCCGAGCGCGACGCCGACGCCGCCCGGGAGTCGGCGATCGCGCTGGTCGGCCGGGACACGTCGGCGCTGTCGGCCGCGGAGATCCGCAGCGCGGCCGTCGAGAGCGCCGCCGAGAACCTCGCCGACGGGCTCGTCGCGCCCCTGCTGGCGTTCGCGGTCGGCGCGCAGGCGTCGCTCGCCGTCGGCGTCGCCGCCGCCGCGTGGGTGAAGGGCGTGAACACGCTCGACTCGATGCTCGGCTACCCCGACAGGCCGGTCGGCACCGCCAGCGCCCGCCTCGACGACGCGATTATGTGGGTGCCCGCCCGCGTGTCGGCCGTGTTGCTCGCCGTCGCCGCCGGCTCGCCCGGATCGCTGTTCGACGCCCGGCGGTGGGCTCGCGTCCCCGCCTCGCCCAACTCGGGGTGGCCGATGGCGACCGCGGCCGCCGCCCTCGGCGTACGCCTCTCGAAGCCGGGCGCGTACACGCTCAATCCCGGCGCCGCCCTCCCCTCGCTCGCCGAGTCGCGGGCCGGCGTTCGAGCCGTCGCGCTCGCGGGCGCGCTGGCGTTCCTGTTCGCGGGGATCGCAGTCGCGGGGGTGACGACGTGGCCGTGAGACCGCTCGCCGCCGTCGTGGGCGCGCTCGGCTTCCTCTCGCGCGTCCCGGTCGGCCACGGCGAGCAGGGGTGGGAGGCGTTCCGTCGGACGCCCGCGGCGATCCCGGCGGCCGGCTACCCGATCGGCGCGCTGCTGGCGCTCCCGGTCGCGGCGGTCGCCCTCGTCGCCGGCCCCGTCGCCGCCGTTCCGACCGAGCCGGTCGCGGTGGTGTTCGTCGCGTGGCTGTACGCGGTCACCGGGATCACCCACCTCGACGGGGTCGCGGACCTCGGCGACGCCGCGGTCGTCCACGGCGACGCCGAGCGCCGACGCGACGTA
>Ga0207718_100337_pt1 | contig 48276 bp, 42 predicted proteins | sample A23M2SouthBayCA_FD_187749 | JGI IMG/M metagenome (GOLD analysis project Ga0207718, IMG submission 187749) | Aerobic enrichment media microbial communities from Eden Landing Ponds, California, USA - A23 M2 (SPAdes) | ecosystem: Environmental > Aquatic > Marine > Unclassified | place: Emeryville...
CGTCTGGCCGCCACGGGACCGGGTATACTTGTACAGACAGGGAGTAGCAACTGCTATGGCGGACGACGATGAGCCGGTGCAACACTGTCGACTGGATACGTGTGTAGATATTCCGAATGCGCTCGAGGCAGCTGGGATCGAGTATCTCGACGTTGACGACACCCGGACGATTGTCATCTATCAGAGTGCCATTCTTATGGTCACGGCTACTGAAGGCCAAGCATCGGCCGCCCAGGCGTTCGATGTCGCACTCTGGGAACCGCCGGTGGAGGATGCTGATCGCGACCCTGTTGATCTCCTCACGACGTTTATAGACGACATTGTAGCCACCGTGAATGGATCTCGCCGGTGAGACACACCTGTGTTGGGTGGCTGAGATTGGTTTTGAGCATCTCAAAATCGGACTGTGCTGTTCGCTACAGCACGGACGTCTCTTACCAAACAGATCCACATCGGTGTGTTAGTCAAGATAAGCCTGGTACAATAGCGAATCTACTGCTATTTTAACTGGTACCGGAGTATTGGTAACCACCAGATGTACGAGGTGCTCGACGACACCGCGGCGCAGGTCATCCTCGCTATCGAGAGTGGTGACTCCATCCGTCGTGTCGCCCAACACCTCCACACGCCGTACGAGACGGTGAGACAGGCCGTCAACCGACTCGAAGACGCAGGCTACGTCCGCTATGACGACGGCCTCTCAGTCGTCGACGAGCGCGTGAGGGACGCAGCACGAGAGCTCGTCGCTGCCAGCGCCGGCGTCAGTCCACCATCCATCGAGGAGGCCTACGTCATCCCGCAGTTCGGTGACTGGCCGTTCGCATTCACCCGGATCGACGCCGTCTACGTGTGGACCCAGGGCGGCTACCAGGTCGGTCGCGAACCCAACGACTATCCACTGTTTCTGGCCGTCCGTGAGCAGGACATCGACGCCTGGGAGACGTTTATCGAGTCGTTTGACCTCCCCACTGTATTCGAACGACAGCCCCGAGACGAGTTGGACGGACCGCTGCAGATCGTCCTCGAGCCACGCGCGTCACTCGATATCGAGCACGTCGAGGGGTACCCAGTGATCCCGAGAGCAGAGACAATCGAGTATATGCGCGAGAACTACGCTCAGTTCCAGTCGGGGCTGGCGATGCTCGACCGGATGTACGAGGACCTCGATCTTGACGTTGCCTACCGTGAAACCGAGCGTACCTAGGCAGATACGCAAATCGTGCGAGACTTTATACCTCGGCAGAGCCAAGATTTGTTTGACCAATGAGTCTGGACGACGCTGTTGAAGAAGCTCTCGCAACATACGGGATGTCGCGGAGCGAAGAGGCCGAAGAAACCGGCCGCACGGTCGCGACGCTCCAGGACTAACGTACGCCGCTTACTCGAGATTCCGGATTTTCTCTGCGAACTCCGCTTTGGATAGCCCAGGGGTTTCCATCAGCTCGGGGTTGTCGGTGCGCTCAACCGCCTCTTCGACGAATTCGATCCAGAGCTCCTCATGCGCTGATGCGTAGACTGTCTTCGCTTCTGCGGGATACATATCCAGCTCGTATGCCGTCAGGTCGATCTGGACTTCGTGTTTCCGCTCAAGCGTTGTCGCTCCGAAGTCAGAGAGATGTTTGAGTAGCACATTCTTCCGACGAACCGTCAAGAGACGCTTTGACTCGTTAATATACTCGTTTACCCACTCCCGCCAGTCGTATGTCTCTGAGTCGATTTCCACGGAGGTCTCTGGCATCGAGAAATCGGGAGCAATCCGACGGAGGTAGAACTGAATCAGGGCAACAGCAGTCCGATGGTTCGCATTCGGAAGCGCGTGTTTGAGAATGAGATTTGAGGCGAGCCGGCCTGCAACATCAGTCGCGTTGCCCTCCCACGATGTCCGGTTGAGCGCGTCTGGGAGTACATCGATGTCGATGTTCTTGTACGCTTCAACAGGAACTCCTTCTTCTTCCTCGTTCTGGGCTATGAGCGCTTGATAGATCTCGAGGAGCCGAGCAACGATGGTACCGTTATCAGCACCCATCTCTGAGAGCGCCTCGCCAAGATCGAATTCGAGATCCCCGATGTCCCCACCACCGACGCGGGAGGTATAGATACCGAAGAACTCGCTGTCAAGATCGTACTTGCGAACCTTCACCGCTACATCATCGTCGTACTCGACAATCCTGGCAACGATTTCTGATGGAGTCTCGTGGACAAAATCAAGTGAGAACTGATTGTCGCCCGGATGGTGATAATAGACGTGACCCATCTACTTGATTCGCTGTACTTGGAGGAGCATCTTAATTCACGTCCCCCTCGGATCGACCCGGCATCAGGATTCCATCGAACCGAGTCTCTCTCGGTCGACGTTGATTCGGAGACGATACTCACTGTCGTGGCGTCCCTGCTCGCTTCGCGTTGGGTCAAGCAGTGAGTACCCGCTTGTGAATGATTCGCGGAGCGTCTCACGCGTCGGGAGGTCGATATCCATCTCGTCTGCGAGGAATACGATCCGCTTGGTCGCAGCGCCATTGTCGAGTCGCTGGAGATACTCACCGACCGTCGCCCACGAACAGTCCCGATCGTCCGCGGCGACCATCGCCTGTGCAAGTTCCCGGATTCCACCACCGAACTCGGGATGGTCGGCACAGTCAACGAGCGTCTTTTCCACGTCTGCGACGTTCACGGCGGTGCCCTCGATGGATGTCGGCTCGTAGCCGAAGAATTTGCGCTCGGTGACCGTCACGACGCGATAGGGGACGCCGTGGATCTCCCGACTCTGCGCCCGGGAGGGGGTGACGACGTACACCGTCCGGGGCACTTGTTCTGTCAGCCCGTGATGGCTGAGAGCACTGTAGTAGCCGACGTACATCGGATCGGCGACGTGCGAGGCGATGAGATACTCGTGCGTCGTATACAAACCCTCTTCACCGGCCGCGAGCGGGATGATGAGGTATCGACCGGGGAACAGTCGGTCCAGCCATCCTTTCTCAGTAAGCCGGGAGGCGATCTCTCGGGCGGTGTTCGGGGTGACCTCTAGGGTCGTCTCGATGTCGTCGACGGAGATGATCTGGTTGCCCGCGCCGGCGAGTCGTGAGAGAAGTCGGCTTTCACGGGTGGACAGTCCCTGTCGTACATTTTGCGTGTCTTGTGAGTCGTTCATCTCTGCACTTTGGACATAGACTATGAAAACGAGCGGGGCTTCAACATTGCTATCGTTGTCTCTCCCTGACAGCGAAACAGAGAACCCGACGACTCGTATTGATGTTCAACCACCAGCTGGCGACCAGAAAGCTGACACCTACTTTTTTGAGCTTATCACACCCGCTACCAAGGATTCATTCGTCACTCCGCTCCGAGCGGAAAAGAAGGAAGACGGACACAAATCTGAGTGGGGAATCAACGGCATCGAGCGGCTTGAGAACCTCTCCCGGCCATAATCCTGTTGCTCAATCCTTGGGCTGACGAGGGTCTCCCGATATCTTACCAAATCTTGGGAACAAAATAGCACAAATTGTTTGGTAAGAGCAGGAAGCGTTGGTTTATCGGACTACCATCTCAATCAGTCGATAATGGGCGTGAATGAGGACCCTCCCTTTGCGCATTCTCCTGAACATCTCGACCCCTCTGAAGTCCATCGTCGAGATGAGAAACTCCAACGCGGGAATCACTCCCTCGCCCGCTCAGATCACGATGAGATTCTCTCTTCTCTCCTTCAGACGATTCGCACGAATGGGACTCGCCGAACACTAACCCAGTTCTATGTCCACAATCTCCTTCGGATGAGTCTATTGCGGCACGGAGATCAAAGTCGCGCAACATCGAACCCGACTGGCCTAGAGCTCTCACCGGAGCAAGATCCTGGTCTCCCACCACGACTCGTCCAGTTCGGCGTCGGAATTACCCTCGAGACGGATACTGAAACGACCGATCCACAGTCGTTCGAGCAGATTGCGACATATCTCCTCGAACTCAAGAACTGGTACGCTCGGCAGGGTAGCTCACACCTTCCGCTCGACTCACCGATGGCGGATCCGTACTTCGGGATGGTGTGGCGTGAATTCACGACCCTGCGTCACGCAGATGGTTTTCAGATGCTCGAAAAAGCGTACCGGGCATACAAACCCTGGGAGCAGGAGATGGAGGAACTTCTCGGCTTTTCCATCGAGGATGCCGTCTACTATACCCGTGAACTCACGGATTGGATTACACCGAGATTAGAGGGACAGGATACGGAGGTCGCGAGGTGGTCGCCGTCACTGCTGGATTTCTCTCAGAAAGCGATTGAACTCACAGACGAGGCAGTATGGGTGTCCGAAGAGACTCTTGTGGATTGGTGCGACGACAGCCCACGTTTCCAGAACTTCCTCGAACGGCTGGTCGTCGAACCGGGCACTGCTTCCGGATTTCAAACGCCGGTAGATGTGAATCCACTAGAGCGAGCGCCGTTCATTCGAACTGGTGATGAGTTCCTGCTTCCGCTTCCCCGTACCGTTCTCTATGCTCTCGCCAACACCTTCTACTACGATTTGATCGATTCGGAGTACCAGGGCGAATTTCAGCTACGGTTCGGTGATTGGCTCGAGGAATGGACTGGGGACTGTCTCTCGAAGGTCTTCTCGAAAGACGATATCATCCGGAACTACACCTATGAGTACGACGGTGAGGAAGTAGAGGGTGATATACTGATCCTCCACGACGATGAACCCGTCATAATCGAATGCAAGGGGAAGAAGCTCCGCGCTGAGACTCGGAAAGGAAACTTCGGGGGCATCGACGCGATCAAGGAAGACATCGAACGAGGGATCGGAGACGCGTACCACCAGGCTGATCGGCTGGTGACGGGCGTTCAATCCGGCCAGATTACTGAGATCGAAACGTCGGATGGGACGACGATCTGCTTGGAACCCTCCACTCTTGAGGATGCACATCGGTGGCTTGTACTTGGAGAATCGTATGGGTCAATCGCGACTCGAGACTTCGCGAAAATACTCGATATTACGCCTGTTCCGTACGTCTGCGATATCTATGACCTGCAGGTACTTGTCGAGGTCCTTGAGTCCCCGGATCGACTTCTCCACTACGTCCAGCAACGAACTCGGCAAACGACGGTTCAACTCCGGCGTCCTGGTACTCATTATGCGAACTCGAAAACCTTCAGTTCTGATGAGATTGACTACTTAGCCGTCTACAAGCGCAATGGCTGGGAGTTCCCGCCGGGTGCTCGACGCATCACAGGGGCTGGAGACAACCTTCGAGAAGACGCTATCGATTCGATAATGGACAGCGGGGAGTTTCAATTCACATTCTAATTGCTTGGCCTCAACGATCTGGTGTTGGGTGTGTCTTACCAAACTACTGTTCAGTACTCGCCGCTACTGTTTGGTAAGAGACGGGCGACTTTCCAGCAGAAGCCTCGGAAATGGTGGAGGTAGCAGAGCATCTGGAATACCGGAATGGTCGTATCAAGGGATCTCTTACGTACTCACACAAACCCATACAGACCCACGAAAAATATAAATACTCATAGAGTATGGTAATGGGTACGAGGGGATACAAAGGGTGAATATCGTAATAGACGTGCCCGATTCACTCGTCGGCCGGATGAAACGCGCTGTCGCTGCGGGCAACTACGATGACCCGCAGGAGTTCGTTCGGACGGCGATCGAGAATCAAATCCAGCTCGAAGAGGAGGAGACTTCCCAGGAGGTCAAATCACTCGACGAAGCCCTCAATTCTGTAGAGCCAGAGTCCGAAATAGAAGCATCGCCTGAGGAGACCCAGCCCGACGATTCGGCTCACGAACAGGCGCAAGAGCGCCAGTCTGACGATGCTGCGCCGGCTGATCGGACGAACGAGACAACGCTGTCGCTGGCTCGACGCCAGTACGACGACATTCCGACGGTTGCACCGCCCGACGAGTCGCGGTTGGACAAAGGTCCTCTCTGGGGACAGTACAATCGTATTTTCCCCGTCAAGCTGGTCGTTCGGGGATTAGCGAATGCTTTGCTGGACTCGTCCGAGGAGGGGCTCCCCGACGGTCCGTGGCTTGATCTCCAGCCGTTTCAGCGACGCGCCGCGAGGACGGCTCGGAAGATCGGGACTGAAATCGCAGCTCACGATGAACGAGCAGGGCGCAAACGAGGTGAGAAGCTTGCTGCCGCGTTGCCCACGGGCGATGATCCCGACAAATCGATGGATCGATTCGAGACGCATTTCATCGGACGCGTCGAGCACGACGATGAATTAACTGGGGCACTACCGCACCTGTCCTTCGTCGACATCGTTCGAGAAAGCCCCCAGCAGATCGGGCTCACGGACGCTGGCCAGGAATTTGCAAGCCTCTCGAACCCACTTCTCGACGACGGCGTCGACGCCGACACGTCCCTCTCACAGAAGGAGCGACAGTTCTACATCTCGCATGTACGGGATGTGCGAGAAGAAGAATACACGGCGATGCAAAAGGTCGCTCAAGCAATCGAAGAGGGCGATAACCGGCCAACGTCGCTGACCGAGCGGGTAGCTTATCTGAATCCGGAGTGGTCGAATTCGCAGGCTGAGACGATTCGCTCTGGCCTTACGAGTCGAATGTACGAGCTGGGGCTGGTCGACCGGAGCCAAGTCGGTCAGCGGGGTATTGCTTATGAACTAACAGCTGCTGGCGAGACGTTCCGATCCAACGATACAGAATCCACACAACCTCATTAGACTAACACCAATGGCCGATAACGAGACATCCACCCCCGAATCGACGATCGACGCGCTGAGTCCTGGTGATGAGTGGCCGTTCCACTATCGTGGCTACGGGCTGAGCATAAACCAGGACGGCGACATCTGGTGGCAGGCGTATAACGGAACCGACCGTTTCGACCTGGAGCCGGTACCATCCGGCCTCGTCACTGAGTTGCTTGAGCTGAAACGGAGCGGTGGCGCTCTCCGTGTTACCGAAGGCGGAGCCGTTATCACGCGAATCGAGACCGGAGACGGCAGTTCAGACGCGTACAAGACCGTGTACGTCGGTCAAATGGACCTCGACGGCCGGCTCGTCCCCCGTGATGAGCCGGGGCACGCCGTCCCGATCAGTCCGAACGGACTCGATCCCGGTGACCTCTGGAAGAGCGTCTATGATGGAGCGACGTACTCGTTCAGTGGCGAGCGGTTCTGGTGGCAGGACGGCGAAACGAAGCTTCGGCACTCATTTGCCGATACGTTGCCCCGAGAGATCACCGACGAGCTGAAACGGCTTCGGATGAACGGCGGTCGGTTCGTGATCACGCCCTGTGGTGACGTCGTCACGCAGATCCCCAACGAGAAAACGCCTCCCGATATCCGAGCGCAATTCCGGGACCTGTCTCGCCCGGTGAAACGGTTCCTCCAGCTTCGGCGCGACCGCGGCAACGTCGATATGGTCCCCGTCTACGTTGGCCATCTCTCCGCTGACAAGCGGCCGATCGAAGTCGAAGAGCCGACCCGGCTGACCGATCCGCTCTCTGAGCAAGAGGAAGCCTCGTTAGAGGCCTGGGTCGCCGCGATGGGGTCCTACGAAGAGAGCGATCTCTCGGAAGACGATCACCGCCGCGACGATCGGGGGGAGGGGTCACGATGAGCGCTGACGGAAACGGGTCGCTCAGGCAGGAGCCGACCCAGGTCCCGACCGTCAACCGGCGACAACTGACGGTTGAACCGGGACATCCGTGGCCCTCTGCATATCGCGGTTCGAAATACAGTATCGTTTCGTCCCGGAAGTTCGGTAATGTGGCCCAGTGGAGCCACATGGGCGACATCCAGGCGATGACCGAACGGCCGGGCGGACTCAAAACTGCCCTCACCGAACTCGGGAAAACCAACGGGCGTGGGAGCTTTCGGCTGACCGCTACCGGGGAAGTACTGACAAAAGTCCCAGCTGACCAGTACCAACGGACTTCGCAGGCCCGTGCTAACCGTGGTCATATCCCCGTTTATGTCGGCAAGCTCGATGGCGACTTTGATTTCGAGGAGATCTCCAACGACCCTACGCCGCCCAGCGACACAAACGCCGTGGAAATCTGGACGGGCCTCCCGTTCAATCACGGCGAGACTTGGGCGGTTTGTACAGATGATGTGCTCCGATGGAGCTGGCAGGACTACCGCTTTGAATCGGCCTTTGATCATCCGGAACTTGTTGCGGCGTACAAATCTCTCCGTCCAGAGGGCGGGCGGATCTATATCAACGAACACGGTCACATCTGGGGGAATGTCGATCGCGATACAGTCCCCTCAAGCGAACGGGGACGGATCCGCGACGCTTTCGACGAGTGGGAACGAACGGCGTCGAATGCTGAACGCCGACTTGTAACTCGTCGACTGAACCGTACTGAGAGTGAGGCCGCTGCGAACGGTCTCCTCCCCGTGTACCTCGGCCATATTTCACAGTACGATGGAGGGATCGTTCCGAAACCAGTCGTCACTGACAACAGCTACTTCGGGGACAGTGCGATGGACCCGGATCAGTAGCGCATCTCAAATAATGACTGCCGACTAACATCATGGGACGGCGTTTTCCAACACCGATCTTCGGGATTGAACGCGGACCGGAATGGGTGCCGACACTGGTAGAGATCACTATCGAGAACGACGACGAATTCACTCGAGATCAGTTCGAGGAGCGCTGTCGTGAGCGCTTGCGCAAACCCGATGGCAGCCGGTATTCGCCGAGTTATATCGAACGAACGCTTTCGACGTTCATCCAGATGGGTGTCCTCAGAGAACGCGACGATAAGATCACCGTCTGGGAGTTTGCGCGCCGGTTCCACGACAGCGACATCGAGTATGCGGAGTTCCTCTGGCGTGGCATCAAACAGAGCTGGGTTCTCCAAGGCAATTATCCAGAAGGAATTGAAGGGCTCCGGGATGCGCATTACGTCGTTCGACACGCTGATCGGCCGTTACAAGCGGGAGAGATTCGTGAACGGCTGACCGACGAGTTTGGATACGAGTACAACGATGCTGGGATACGCGGCTATCCGGAATTGTTGACCCAGCTCGGTGCGCTCCGAGAAACCGACGACGGCTACGTTCCTGGCCCCAGATCGAGCACCTACGAGGGTCGGTGGCGGGATGTCGACATCTTCCACAACCTCGAACGGTGGATCCATCATCGGGGCCCGACGTTCGATGTCCCAGCTGCTGACATCAAACAGGCGCTCGTAAAGTACTACATGTACCGGGAATCCGGAGGGTGGGGTCGGCACCGCAGCCTGTACAACCGCTTCCTCGACGACTATGTTCGTGAGACGTCGCGTGAGAGCGACGTGGCTCATCCCCAGATTCATTTGTCCGAAGAATACCAGGAGGATGAACGCATTCGAGACACTCTTAGCGACCAAATCAAAGCGAAATTCGATGATATCGACGGCCGCGATCTCGCTGGACTCTATGCCGAGACACTCGAGGACATCCTCGCTGCCGAGACCGAGGCGGAAGCCAAGGACCTCCTCTCAGCGGCGAGCCCCGGTATCTCCCGCCGGGACATCAGAAATGCGTTTGACGAGGAGAGAGAACCGTACACGTTCCCTGCTGGATTTTCGCTTTACGACTGGCAGTCTGAAGCGATTGACACGTGGTTCGACAATGAGGCCAGCCCATCTGAACGCGGTATCGCGCAGGTGGTGACGGGGGCCGGTAAAACGGTGATGGCGCTTGGTGCCATCGATGAGTGGCTGGACAAGCATCCCGACGGCGTCGTCACGGTTGTTGTGCCGACGAAGGTGTTGATGCACCAGTGGCTCCGCGAGTTCCTCGAGAAATTGAACGTCCCACCGTCGGAGATCGGCTGGGCTGGCGGTGGTCACAAGGACGATCATAGTGACCGTCGCATCATCGTGAGCATCGTCAACTCCGCGGTCAAGGACGACTTCCTGGCTCAGTCGCTCGACGCTGCCGATACCGATGAGCACCTCTTGGTCGCCGATGAGTGCCACCGGTATACGGGAGACGTCCACTCGAAAGTCCTCGAATATCCCAACACCGCGACGATGGGGCTGTCTGCGACACCACTGTCGACGATCGATCCGGAGAACGACGAACTCACCGACGACGATGAGTTCCTCCTCGAGAACTTGGGCTCGCTTTTCTACAGGCTGAGTTACGACGAGGGTGTTGACCGCGGCCTCATCTCCGAGTTCACCATCAACTACGTTGGTTTCGAGCTAACGCCGGCCGAACGCCACACCTACGAACAGTTCTCGAAGAAGGTGTCATCCGCTGTTCGGGATATTGAAGCGCGCCACGGCCACCGACTCGCCGAATTGCGGGGAAACTATTCACAGAATCTACAGACGATTCGCGAGTCGACGGACTCGCCGACGCCGGCGATTGCCGACTTCTTCGAGTACACGAAACGGCGGCGTGAGCTGATCGCCGAGGCGGTTTCCCGACAAGCGATCACACACCGTCTCCTCGAGGACGCAATCGAAGAGGACAAGAAGACGATCGTATTCCAGGAACGAATCAAACACCTGGAGCAGATGGTTGCCCCATACGATCAGCGGGATGAGAAGACCCAAACGGGCAAGTATGGCTCGAAGGAGAGCGAACGGGCGAGTCTCTACCAGCAGTACGAGGACGAACTCGACGATATCAATCGCGACCTCGAAAACCTGTTTTTCCGTCGCGATTACGCACCCGTGATGTACCACTCCGGGCACCGCAATTCGGAGTGGAACGAGTGGGGGATCGAATGGTTCCGGGACGAAGGGTTTGCGAACGTGATGCTGAGCGTCCAGGCTCTCAAGGAAGGGGTTGACGTCCCCTCGGCTGACGTCGGGATCATTCGCGTCTCGTCTGGAAACGTCCGTGATCGCATCCAGACCCTCGGGCGCATCCTGCGAACCGGACACGATCCGGACAAGCCCTCGACGCTGTACGTGCTCTATGCCCAGGATACAGTTGACGAACGAATCTTCGAGGAAGTCGACTGGGAAGCCGAAATCGGCGGCACCCATCACTACTACAAGTGGGAGACCAGCGACGAAATCATCAAAGGCGAACTGGAGGGGCCTTCGAAAGAACACGAACCGGACGTGTCTGCGTATCAGCAACCGGAGATCCCCGATCCATCCGATCTCGACCGTGGGGATCCATATGAGGGGCCTCGCCGTGGACGGACTGTTAGTGTCGATACGCAGGGGCGCCCGTTTCGTGACACAACCGATGGCCGTCAGTATATCACGACACCGGAAGTCGAAGAAGTGGCTGAGTACGTCCACCGCCTCCGCGGTGGCGGTCGCATCATCATCAATGATGCCGACCACATGATCACCGTCACCGATGAGGGGCCGGTCTTTCTGGGAATTCTCGAAGCCGACTCGCTTGACTACGAAGAACAGACGGAGGACGAGGAGGTTCCCGAAACCTTCGAGGAATTCATGAATGAGGGGGATTGACACATTATATTGGTAGCTGCTGAAATTTCCTAACCCCCTATTTTTAGGGAGGACGCAAACACCTCTGGAACGAATGGAGATTTCGTTTCAACACACGAATCCTCTCGCAGGGCACGAATCAACACTCCTGCATGTGTCTACACGGGATGACGATACCTACAGCTACCTTATTGATGCTGGCGAGAGTGTCTCTCCTGCAGCGTTTTTGGACACGGATGCCGAGTTGGATGGCGTCTTCCTAACGCACGCCCATACCGACCACTATGCAAGCCTCAGTCAAATTCTCTCGACAGCTTCCGATACGCAACTCTATACGTCACCTGGAACGGCGACTATATTTGAAGATGTCTACACTGAGGCCGATCGGTACCAAGACCTCGGCGACGTCACTCACATCACAGAAGCACTGACTCCGATCGATACTTGGACGCCCCTCAATGATGGCGTGTTTGTCCTCCCGGTGCCTGCAGGGCACACGCTGGGCGCAGCTGGCTTTCTCTTCCGAATCGATGATCTACGGAACAACGAAACCGTGACAGTACTCACGACGGGTGACTTCACAACTCGTCCAGTCGGGGGATATCCTAGCTTAACCATCCCCGAATCGATCGATATTGATATTATGATCGCGAACGCCGCTACTTCGCCACACTTCGAAGACAAGCTCAACGATGCACTCGAAGTCCTCCTCGAACGGGGACTCAGTGGTGCCACGACACTTGTCGCGGCAAGTGCCCTGACCGGAGTTCACATGGCATACCTCCTTGGACATGTCCTCGACGAGATTGACCGTCAACTTCCGATCCACCTCGCCGGCCAAGCAGCGAAGCTCTACACCACCCTCGATTACGAGGTTCCCTTCGTCTCTGCCCACCCTCAGTTCGAACACACCGACGAGGTACTTGCTTCCGGGGCGATCACTATCGCCGGGCCCGAGGCTCCAACACAAGGAAGCATCGCCCGTCTTTACGGGGTAATCAAGGACGATCCAGATGCCGTGTTTGTCCAGCTCACGACCTCAGGCGTAGAGGCTGTTGATGATGGTGAGTGCGCCACGCACTACGCCGAACTCGCAAACCACCCGACTAAGCAACAATTCATCAAAACCGTTGAAACAAACCTTCCTCGGCACCTGATTCTAAAACACGTCCGACCGGAGCACGGCAAGGAAATCGGGGCGAACTTCGATAATCTGTTTCACTGGAGCAACGACGATACACAGGCCCACGTCCTCTATGATGACGGTGACTGGCCGGCCCCACATTGGGTGGATGACGGGACCGCAAGCAGAATTCGGCGGCGAAATTACCAGCAGAGTGGCTCTCGCCTCCTGATCGACCGCCCTATCGATGAGCTCCCAACGGTCTCAATGACACGGCAATCCCCAGAACTGTCGGCAGAGGGCGTCGAAATCACCCAATTCAAAGACCGCTATGAGTCGATACAGTCAATCCAACAGCCACCGAGCGATGAATCAGCGAGTGGAGAGGAAGAACAGGAATCGCCTGGAGTCCATTCCGATGCCGAGGATTCGAATCAACCACCGTCGATTGATACGGAACTCTTGACGGACATCACCGAACGACTGGATGCGCTTGAAGCCACACTGGACGATATCAGAGATACGATCCCGACGGAGGAGACGGTCACGAGCGGAATCGACACGTTAGAGGATCGGATCGACGATATTGAAGCAGACATCAGCAGCCTCCCCGACCAGATTGATTCAGACGACGGGAACACAATCTCCAGCACCGTTCTTCGGCAGGAAGACCTCGTCCTGTTCCGCGTGAACTCAGATGTACTTGCCGATCAGGACCTCTCGCTTAGTCACCAACAAGATGTCAAACTCAAAATTGTTGAGGTCTCTGATGATCAATCTAAAGAAAAGTAGGTCGAGCAGAGTAGCGAAGGCATTTATAACTTCCAGACAGTGCTGGATAGTTCAGAACGGGGCTGAACGTTGGGGTACATAGCGTATCTGTCCGAGAGTTTCTCGCAAATCAACATCTTGATGCGGAGGGGATGTGCTTGATTGTTTAATGCCAGTTGTGGCTTGTCCGGACTGTGAGTCATCCTTTGCGTTGTGGTCAATGTTTGCTGATCATTTTTGGTCCGAACATGTTGAAATTACAGAAGGTTCGCCAGAGACGTGTCCTTCATGTGATTACCCGCTTACTGAGGACAATGTGCTTTATCACCTCGCGTGTTTGACTGAAGTTGACCCCGGGACAGTCTGGACAGGAATATCAACCGATAATTCGTTGTGTCCGGTCTGCGGTGAGTCGCTCACCGTAGACCACATATCCAACCACGTCCGGTCACACGCTGGTACTGTTCAGAAAGAGGTGCTCGGCGGTGATCTTTCTTGTAGCGTGTGTGGTGAGACCCCTAACGATGAGAACCGGTTTACTGGTCATCTTGACTGTTTAGTCCAGCACCTTGCTCTTTCGAATGATGGCGACAACAGGTATACGTGCCCCTACTGCGAAGAGCAAATGTCTCACGAAGGGGCCTTAGAATGGCATATTTGGCTAGATCATTTTGAGGCAAACGGGTTCCAGTCCAACTGTCCAGGTTGTGACCAGACTCTGTCATTCGGTGCTCTCAAGCAACACTTGCTCTGTCAAGATGATGTTCATGGACCGGATGCGGCACGACTCTATGATCTACGGATTGATGACTGCTTTCTGTGCGATGTTTCGGTCCTGAACCCGCAGGTCCTCCAGCGGCACATCTCAGGGAATCATCTATCCCAGATCCAAGACATTCACGGAAAATGTCAGGTTTGCGGTGAGACAATTGACGATGGCCAAGTTACCCTCCATTATCCATGCCTTGCCGCCTCTGCTGACTCCGAAATCAATTTTCGACAGCAACCGACGTGGCGCTGCCCTATTTGTAACGAGGTCACGGGTGCTCGGGATGATTTCATCACTCATCTTGAAACGGATCACGAACTGGATCTGTTCGTGGCCGACAACTGCCGTGTCTGTGGTGACTCCCTAACAGAAATCGCGGATCATTACTCATGTCTTGACGCGCTGGTCGGGAAGGAAGTCGGTACAGATACTTTGGATCCTGATATTCAGGTACCGCCTGTACTTTCTCACCACCCCGACAAAGTTACGTATACGGCTACGGCACCGGTACCGGAAGACGAGCGAACCTTATTCTATCGTGGTTTGGAGGGTTTCGTTGAGCGGGAACGACAGTCGGCGCGAGATGAAGCGTGGCGTCGCTACGAGGAAATCCCATTAGCCCAGCTAAAGTACAGAGAAGACTTGATACTAGATCTGATGCCGCTTGGACGCCAGTCACACCCACACTATGATCTGCAGTTTGTGTTTGAGCGGCCCGTCCCTGAATACGAACATGAGCCCGATGATTTGGCAACACGGTTCGGGATCTATCCACGGCAAAAAGTGATCGTCGGTGCTGATGCCGACATGCTAGGTCTACCTATGGAGGCTGAAGTGACATTCGTCGATGACCAGACTATCGGGATCTCGCCTGACCCCGACCAGTCGTACCGTGAATCAGAACTCCAAACAGCACTAACCAACGATAGCACCACCTACCATCTCGTTGACTTACTTACGCCTACACCCTACGACCGGAAGCAAGAGGCCATCACAAAGGTACAGTCAACTACCACAGCGGATAGCTTAGTGATGGGCGATACAGCCGTAGTTGAGCATCCACGTGACGTCGGATCGTTCTATGCCGGGCGGTTAAATCAACAGCAGCGAGAAGCGGTTGGTCGAGCGCTGGGTGAACCAACGCTGTGTTGTATCCATGGCCCGCCCGGGACTGGGAAGACGCGGACCTTGACAGCGGCTATTGAACTGGCAGTTGCTCGTGGTGACCGGGTTCTGGCCTGCGCCCATTCAAATCAGGCGATTGACAATTTACTCAGTGGATCCAGTACGGTGGACGAGCCAGAGGAATCCAGCCTCCATGCCTTCGTGATGAACGAACGCGAAATAACGATGGGTCGTGTCGGGCATCATTCCGAGGATCCGGTCGTACAACAGTATTACCAGAGTGTCGATCCTGCTCGTGCGGACATCGTCGGTGCGACGACGAGCGCTGCGGCGGAACTCGATGTTGATGAATTCGATCTTGTTATCATTGATGAGGCGACCCAAGCCGACCAACCAGCAACGTTCATTCCGCTACTGCGGGGTGAGAACCTTGTGCTGGCAGGCGATCACAAGCAGTTGCCACCGTTCTGTTCAGATGAAACCGCTCGTGAAGAGGATATGCATATCTCGCTGTTCGAACATTTCCAACACGTCTACGGTGAGCAGATATCGACTCGGCTGATCCGGCAGTACCGAATGCACGAGGACATCGCGGCGTTCCCAAGCACCCAGTTCTATGATGGTCAACTGGAGCACGGGGACGACAATCGGAGGTGGCAGATCAGCGATCTCAAACCGATGGTGGGGCACCATATCCAGAGTACGGAACAAATACGTGATGAGACCAAATCACGGTACAATCCCGATGAAGCTAAACTGGTCGCCAAACAGGCACGGCTCTTACAGATGCACGATGTCGACTCCTCCGACATCGGGATTATCACGGCATATTCCGCCCAAATTGGTGAAATTACTGACGCGTTACAAAACGAGGATGTCGAAGACCCGGACACGATTGAGATCGATACGATCGACAGCTTCCAAGGTGCTGAGCGTGAGGCGATTATCGTTTCATTTGTTCGAAGTAATGAAGCCCACGCCAGCGGATTCTTGGCCTTCCCTGATGAGGGTAAACGTCGTCTCAATGTCGCCTTGACTCGAGCGAAAAAGCGGCTCGTAGTGATTGGTGACTTTGGGACACTCGGAGCGACCAGTGAACACAGGACAGAAGATGAATCATGTGCCCATATCTATCGGGCACTATATGATCACTTACGTGACCGGAATTGCTTGAAAAACCACACCTAATTCTTCGACTGACGCGCAGATTGGGGCGAAGTAACTCTGAGTTTATTCTCGGAGTTTAACTGGTTCCCCGATGAGGTATCCGTCCCCCTTCTTGAGGTTGATACGCCGCTTTTCACCAGGAGTTCCGCCCTCAACGTGAACTTGGTGATTCTTGTACTGTGCTATAGTGTCTAACGTCCCGCCGTAGTCCTCAATCTGTACAGTAACGGTAGTCCCCACCGCTTCGTCCTGTGAGATGCAGTCGCCACTCGTACTGGGCTGTTTTTGCTGCTGATTCTTGTTATCGACTTCTGTGGTAGAGCGGCGGTGCGATTCGATCGACTGTACCTTGTCACCAACGATAACGTTCTGGTCTTGTCGCGCTCGATCGTGGAAAGTGCCCTGACTATCACCGACCTCGCCCGGTTTCGCATCACCAACATCATGGGCTTGGTCCTTCCGGTGACGATAGCCATAGCGATCCTTGTTATTGCGCCCCATACACACTTGCAGAAGTCGCTCAACAATAAATTTCGGGTCAACTGAACGGAGGAGAGCAGTGTGGCCCGTTCCGGTGTCATAGCGACGCTTCTCCCTACCGACTTAGTTACTGCGGTGTCATGAGGGGCGCATGACCTTGTGGCTCGTGCCTGTTGACGAACCGTCCTTTCAGCGGACACTCGCTGAACCAATCGACCTGTCGGATTGGGACAACCGTCCCGATTCATTCCCGGAACGTGCCCGCGTATGGGGAATTCGGACGGATCAGGAACAGGGGTCTTGGGAGCGCAACCGACGGAATCTCGAATGTATGGAGCGTGGTGACCCGCTCCTGATCTACCGCAACGTGATGAGTCAGTACACTGCGACTGGGCGTGTCGGGTTGATGGCTCACACGGAACACGTCCGTGACGAGTATTGGGACGGTGGCCCGGCCCTTGACATCTATATCGTAGAGGGGTACGACGACTCTATTGATGTGGAACCCGAAACGGTCAATCGGTTACTCGGCTACGAAGAGTCGTTCTGGCCACAGGGACTCTGGCGGGTGAGTGACGGTCGTCCAACAGAGCGGGTCATTCGGAAGTTCGATATCTGAATTACGGTCGCGTTAAGTTAGCGTGAAGAGTGAGGCGTGCTGATTTCTAAGTTGTTCATGCCCGAAATCAGCCGCCTCAGCGATGGTAGCGACTGGATCGAATTAGATTTTGTGGAGCGCCAGCGGACACCCGAGTTCGCGATGCGGCTCGGTATTCAGATGCACGTGGCTGGACTATCACTTTCGAATACCATCTCGATTCTTGAGAGGTTGGGTGTCGAACGTTCTCGAACGGCCGTCCACAACTGGGTGCAGAAGGCCGATCTACAGCCCGAAGGCGGTGCGAGCCCGAATCACGTTGCACTCGACGAAACTGTGATTCGAATCAACGATCAGCAATACTGGCTGTATGCCGCCGTCGATCCTGAAACGAACAAATTCCTTCATATCCGGCTCTTTAGCACGTATACGACCGGTCTAACCGAAATATTTCTGAGCGAATTACGCGAGAAACACGATGTCGAAACCGCCGTGTTTCTCGTCGACGATGCTCAGTGGCTCAAAACTGCCCTCGACCGACACGGCCTCGATTGCAGATATGAACGCCATGGCAATCGGAATGCCATCGAACGTCTATTTCGTGAGATAAAACGACGGACCTCTTCGTTTTCAAATACGTTCAGCCACGTGGAGCCGACGACAGCAGAATCGTGGCTCCAAGCCCTCGCAGTCTGGTGGAATCGATGCCAAAGTTAACGCGACCTGAATTACTGGCGGATTCTTTATAGAACGCGTCAAGAATCTGAGCACGAACACTCTGGCTGTCGTTTGAGGTGGATCTCCCGATCTGCGACGCTGACCGGCTCTTCATTAGTACTCTTACCAAACAATCGGATGTGAGACAACCGCTATTGTTAGATAAGACACAGTCGCTACCGTGCCGTTACTGCCCCCGATACTACTCCGCGTTTCAACAATACATAAGCAGTCGGTGGGGAAGTCGGTCAGCGACGTTTCCGATCATCGAGAGCGGTGTAGAGCTGGATCAGAATATAGATTAGCGGCTGATTGGTATCTCTGGAGAAAATTAAGAGCGGTATGCGGAACCGATGGCAGTTGGGAGCCCGAACGACGGTCCAAAAATCGTTGCCATCATCTCTCGAGGTTTTCATCGGGTCTTGGAGAGCACTAGCTTCTACCAAATTATCGATGAGAAGCTATACCGGCAAGGCTCCGACTTATAGACCAATTTCTTGGAAGTCACATATTTAAACACGGGGGTGCGCAAGAGGCTTATAAGTGGGATCCGTCGTATTTCAATAAATCAGACTGACCTACTATCGATGGAGCCTCCGAACGATACCACTGAGAAATCTGCCGGTGTTGGCGGCGACATAGTAACTTCTACCGAGTCGGATGGTGAAGCGGACAACGAGACGGGCGGCTTCATTTTCGGGAACAATCTGGTATCGGACAATACAGATGATATACTCCCCAAACGGGAGCAGGAACGCGTCATCGACCTTGTCCGGCTACAGCCGACGAAGAATGCCGAACTGCAGGACGAGTGGGGGTTGGCCAGCGGTAGCGACGTCCACCAGTACTTGGAATCCCAGCTCCAGGAATACTACTACCGGGACGATGACGGGTATATTCGGGCGACAGGTGCGGCAGAGGAGTTCGTCCAGAACCATCAAGATGTGTATCAGGACGTGACTGAGCCCGGCAACGAACCAGAAGAAGCGCCGAATCTGCAGCGGCGTGATCTGGTGATCGCGTTGGTTACGTTGACGCAGGAACTGGGCCATTTGCCAAGCGCAGATGAAATAAACGAGCACGGTGAGTACCGGCATCAGCGGTATCGGGAGGAGTTCGGTGACCTGTTCAACGCGTGCCAGGCGGCCGGAATTCTCCCGGACGATGTATCACGGATGGATTTCTACGGTGAGGAACCAGCCGAACCGAATGAGCCGGACGAGAGCGAAGTCGAACTCCCGTCGGAGTCCGAGCCGCCTTCTGGGGCTGCACAGGAGCCGGAATCTGAAGGAGAAGCGGGAATAAAAAAGAACACCTCAGAAGCTCCTGCAGCATCGACTGAGACAGAACCATCACGACAAGAGCTGCTGGACGAGATCAAACGTCTTGATGCATCGCTTGACCGTATCCCGTATGAATCCAATATAGATCAGGACGGGAAGTTCACAGCGTACACCTATCGTAACCGGTTCGGATCGTGGGATGAGGCGCTAGAGGCTGCCGGCATCGACAAGAAAGCCGCGTTGCTGGAGGATATGCAGCGGGTCGCTAATATGGTGGATGGTGACCTCAGCCAGCCGCCAATGAACGAACATGGGGAGTACAGTGCCAGTATGGCCGCGCGGTTCTTCGGCAGCTGGAGCAATGCCAAGGAGCGGTTGGTGGAATGGGAAGCGTCTAAACGGGAGGAAGATGCGGACAAGACGGAGTCTGTCAAGACCGATGCGTCCAGCGGGGACTGGGACCGTCCGAGCTTCGATGTATCGGCTGATGTCGATAAGTCGGACCTGGTGGACGAGATTCAGCGGTTTGGCGATATCATTGATGAGCCGCCAACCGAGAAATTGGTCGTAGCCTACGGCCGATATCCGGCAGAGGAGTACCGGAATGCGTTCGGGTCGTGGGATGCTGCATTGGAAACCGCAGGGTTGAATCCGGACGACATACCGGACTGGAGCGCCCGGTCGCATACGAATGTCGAGATATTGGACGGACTCCGAGCCGTTGCGGACGAATTGGGGCATGCACCGACTACGACGGAGGCCGAGAACCACGTGGAGTTCTCGCCAGGGCTGGCGTCGTTACGGTTCGGGTCGTGGAGCGATGCACTCGAGACCGCGAGTCTGGATCCCTCCGAGCGGTCCAGCGTTCAGGACAGCAGTCCGGCCGAAGGCTCGGATACTGCGGATGTAGATGATAGGAAAACCGTGGAAAGTGACGATGATGGCGGTGAGGACGATGACCCAATCGGCAGCGTTATTGACGACACGCTGGAGAATATGCTGTTGTCCGACGACGATGACAGCCCGGTCTAAACGCGGTGGTTCTAAGGGGGTAGCGGCGACCCAAAACAGTATCAGCCGCGTCCTCAATTACTCTCATAATGACTGACAAGGTAGATCAAATTCTCGAAGATCTCGATATACAAACCGGTTCAACAGATTCGGCCTCTGGTTCCGGAGAAGAAGCAGAAACGGGAGTGGAAGAGACGACCGAGGACCGTTTAAGCCGGCTTCATAACGCCGGCGCCATCACTGACGAGGAGTACGATATTCTGCAATCCCATCTTTCGGACGACGACGAGGAGAGAGATGGTTTATCCACCGACCAGGCGGAGTTCGGACAGCCGCTTGTCACCAGCGAAGGGTCGGATATGGATTTCTCTATCGTCGGCGTGTTCCAAGATGTCGACACATCAAAATTGACCAACCCGGCTATCTCGAATGCGGACTTCATCGACGAGGCGGATATGCCGACCACCGAAAAAGGTGGACCGGGCCGGACCCTTGTATGCTGGCAAATCTACAATCACAGCAACGATGAAGTCCGGTTGAAGCACCGAGACATCGAGTTCATCGGCCAGAACCAGATCGCGTACAACCTGGATGACAACCCGTTGATCCGCGACCATTTCGGACCGGGGTGGCGCACGGAGAACTGGGCGGATATCACCGCCAACACGCGGATACGGTATGTCTCCACGATCGAGATCCCGAACCGGCTGGCGGAGATCAAGATCGATACGCGGTACGCCGGCTCTCACCACTTTGAAATCACGGACAACCTGTTCTTCCCTAAGTCCGAGCTTCCAGTAAAAATCGACCTCTGAACGGTGCTCTACTCGTTGCGACGTTCCAGTTCCGTATCGATATCATCAAGAATCCGTTGTAGTCGGTTTCTCAATACCTCGATCGAATGTTGCGGCCCTTCGTAGCTGGCTGTCTTTGTCTCCTCAGCCAGCTCCTGAATGTCGTTGATAATCTGCCTCTGAACGTCGCGCTGTCGTCGTACTTCTTCTGCATCACCGTCTGGGATGACGCCTGCTCCACAGTTGGGGCAGAAGAGGTCGAATCGGGTGTCGGATTCACCGGACCGTCCTTCTTCCGCCCTAAACTCGGTTCCGCAGGCGGAGCAGGTATGCATAATACGGGGGTGTAACGCCTTCGATAATATGTTCTTTCGATATGCCATCGAAGGGCAATTACGAACTACCGATAGGGACACTAACGATTATACGACTGGTTTGTATTCTGTCTAATTATGAGCGATGAGCTGGGCGACGAGATAGATGATATCCTCTCAGGCGTTCTCGAGGACACACAGTCCGACTCTACTGAAGACCTGGGCCAAAGTGTCACGTTCGGCCAGGCTGTCTCCGAGGAACGGCAGACAAACATCGTAAACGATCGCATCGACTGGCTGGGAGATGAACTCGATATCCCAAGTGCGACCATCGATCTTGCCAAGTCGCTCTGCGACCAGTACCGGGATCAACGCGGAGACCTCGTCGGAACCGCATTAGAGTTGATCGCTGCATCATGCCTCTATTGCGCTGTGAAGGTGACCGAAGTACCGTTGGACCCAACCGATTTCGTGGAAGCCGACGATACGATCGTCTCCCGGAAAGGGTTGCTCCGCCGGTCGAAGGATATTGCCACCAGCGTCGGCCTCGATCCATCCGCCTTCTTCGAAAGCGACCAGTACGTGGACCGGTACTGTGATGCGCTCGGCGTATCTGACGCAGTCAAGGAACGCGCTCATCAGATAATCGAGATCACCGAGGATGAGGGGCTTTCGAGCGGGAAAAGTCCTTCAGGGTGGGCTGCAGCGGCGGTGTATAATGCGTGTCTTGATGTCGGCGAAAAGCGGACGCAGCAAGAGCTGAGTGACGTTGCGCACGTTACAGAAGTCACCATCAGAAATCGGTATCAGGAACAGCGTGAAGCTCTCCGCCAGGAGGAGTCGTTACCGTCTGACCCGATTGGCGTGGTCAGCTACGTTGTAGATGCAAGTGACGTAGACTCTTCAACCCGGGAATTAGCCGAGTTGCTGATTCGGAATGCACGGAGAGATGGGCTTTCTGTTGATGAAAATGTCACGCTTTGGGGATTGGCTGCACTTCGCCGAGCACACGAGCTGACGGATGGGAATGTCCAACTCAAGACCCTGTCTCAGTATACTGACGAGGATTCGCAGGAGATCTCGACGCGAGCCCGAGAGCTTCGTTCTGTCCTCAGTCAGAATGAACTACAGCAGTTCCGACACGAACAGGCGAATTAGGAGTTTCAAATTACCAGATATCCGGGATGTACACGATTTTAAGAAAGCTGAGGAGATTTGGCTTGACAATACCCGTCCCCGGTGGACTTATCGGGGGATAGTATGTATTTTGAGAATGTTCAACCGCAAATGAGTACACGGAATGGTACTACCGTATGAGTGGGACAGACACCGACCAGCTTCGGGATCTAGACCTGCCTGCTGTCATCGAGACCTCGACCACAGACTTCATAAAGGACTTCTATAACCCTGTCCTCCGGTGTGCTACCGAGTACAAACGCGGTGTCGGCTACTTCACCAGCGGATGGCTCCAGTTCGCTGCACAAGGTATGGCCGGTCTCGCCCGGAACAATGGCACCGCCAAATGGATTACCAGTCCGAATCTTGAGGAAGGCGACTGGGAAGCATTCCAGAAAGGCGAGGAGGCTAAACGGAACGACGTACTGTACGAATCCTTACAGCGGAGTGTCGACGAGATCGCGGACGGGCTGGAAGATGACACGCTGAACACCCTTGCTTGGCTGATCGCCGACGGCCTGCTGGAGATCAGGTTCGCGATGCCGGACGGAAACCTCCCTGGCGACTTCCATGACAAGTGGGGCGTCATCACTGGTGTCTACGGCGATAAACTCGCGTTCCACGGGTCGAAGAACGACTCCAAGCAAGGGTTTTACAACTACGAATCGTACGATATTTTCTGCGAGTGGGAGTCCAGCCGGGACGCAGACCGTGTCCAGCAGCACGAGAACCGGTTCGACCTCCTGTGGAATAACCAGACACCGGAAATGCAGGTGTACAACCTCCCGGAGACTATCCGGGAGGACATCGTACAACTGCGTGAGCAAGACAACCGTCCCTACCCTGAACCAGATATGTCGAAGAATGAACCCGCTGGCCTCTCAGAGCCTGACTGGATTGAACGCCGCCCGTACCAGGAGGAAGCGGTACAGAACTGGATGAAGGCCGGCGGTCAAGGAATTCTGAAGATGGCGACTGGCACGGGGAAAACGCTGACGTCGCTGCTCGCGTCCCACGAACTCTACGACCGGCAAGGAGAGCGACTGGCGTTGATCGTGGCTGCCCCATACCAGCATTTGGTGGAGCAGTGGAAGGACGCGATGACGGATTTCAACATGGATCCCATCCTCGCGTACAAATCCCGGTCACGGTGGGAGGACGACTTCGCCAGGACGGTCACCGATTTCAACTGGGGTGCGAACGACCACTTCTCCGTCATCACGACCCACAAGACGTTCTCCTCCGACCATTTTCAGAACGTACTGAGCCGGTTGGAAGGCGACGAATCCCTGCTGATCTTAGATGAGGTCCACCACATGGGTGCCTCCCACTACCGGGAGCAGCTGCCGTCCAACATCCAGAACCGGCTGGGCTTGTCCGCGACACCGGAACGGTACTACGACGATACCGGGACGGAGCGACTGTTCGACTACTTTGGGAACGGCGTCGTATTCGAGTACGGGATTCGGAAAGCGATCGACAATGAGTTCCTCTGTGAATACTACTACATCCCCCACATCATCGAACTGACCGAAGACGAGGAACACCGGTACCTGAATCTGTCCGAGCGGATCGGTCAGCTGTCTCACGTTGTCGACGACGACATCGAGCTGACTGAGGACGACCGATTGAAAACACTGCTCATCAAACGAGCCCGGTTGATCGGCACCGCCGAGAACAAGATTGAACGGCTGAAGGAGTTGATGCCGCGGCAAGACGATATCCGCCATACGCTGGTCTACTGTGGTGACGGCAGTGTTGAGTCCGACGACGTCCACGAGGAAACGCAGCGCCACGTTGACGCCACCGTCCAGACATTGGGCCGGGATCTGGGGCTCAAGGTTCACCCATTCACAGCACAGGAAACACAGAGCGAACGCGAACGGCTGCTGAACGAGTTCGAAGCCGGTGACCTACAGGCATTAGTCGCCATCCGCTGCCTAGATGAAGGCGTGGATGTCCCCGCGACAGAGACAGCGTACCTGTTAGCCAGTTCCACCAACCCGATCCAGTTCGTGCAACGACGAGGCCGCATTCTTCGCCAGTACCCGGGGAAAGAACGTGCAGTCATCCATGACTTTATCGTAGCCCCGCCGAGATCTGTCAATCCGAACACGATGGATGACAGTCAATTCAATATGGAGCGAAAACTTATCTCAAAAGAACTTAAACGTGCGTCCGTGTTCGCCGAGGATGCCTTGAATCATCCAGATGCGGACCTTCAAGGACTTCCTACTAGTCCAGGCTCTATAAGGAAACTGAAGGAGGACTTCAACCTCCTGGGAATCTAATACAATTATGAGCCGGGAGAACCCTGACACCGAGGTCGAAGACGAGAAAATCGCCGCGGTTATTGAACGAGTGCTTCAAGCAGAGCAGGATAAACTGCACCTGAAGAACCCGCGCGGCATTCGGGAGGATATCGAGGATATCATCCGCGAGGAGGTTGAATAGGGATGGAGTTCGACACCCTGGAAATCGAGAACTTCCGTCAATACTACGGGAAGCAGCCAGTCGAGTTCTCCCAAGACGACGAGGAGAACGTGACTGTCATCCACGGCGCGAACGGTGCCGGCAAATCTGCGTTGCGGAACTCATTTCTCTGGCTGTTCTACAACGAAGTCGATCTGCCACAGCCCGAACACATAGCGAACGAACGGGCGATGGCACAGGCGGACGTCGGTGAGACCATCCGTGTCCAGGTCAGCCTCGAGTTTGACCACGAGGAGCGGCATTACTGGACCGAGCGGTGGGCAGAATACGAGAAACAGGCGACCGATGATCTGGATGGCGAACTGGTGGACGAAGGCGCCCATGTCCAGTATATGGACGTAGACGGGAAGACGGTCACACCGGAGAATCCGAACACATCGCTGGAACGGTTCATCCCGGAACGCCTGAGCCACCTGTTCTTCTTCCACGGAGAGGAAATCGACCAACTGTCCCGGCAGGACAATCAGGACAAGGTCCGTGACGCGATCCGGAACCTGATGGGACTGGAAATCCTCGAACGCTCTATCCGGCACCTGGACTGGGTGCAGAAGAACGTGTTCGAGGAAGAAATGGAAGAGTACGGCAGCGAAGAACTCGCCGAACATCTCGCCGCTCGCGACGAGAAGCAGGAGAAGCTGGCGTCCAAGGAAGGCCGACTGAACGACCTGGAACGGAGCATCGCTGAGACAGAAGAGGAGTTAGCGTCTGTCGAAGCCCGCCTCCGGGAACTGGAGGATACACGGGAACTGCAGCAGGAACGTGATCAACTGGAGGAACGCGAGGAAGAACTACGGGACCAGATCGAGGACATCAACGACGAAATCCGGGAAACCTGCTCTGAGAACGGGTACCTCGTGTTCTCCATGCCTGCCGTCCAGAAGACGGCGGAGGCGTTGGAGCAGAAACGTGAGAAAGGCGAAATCCCCAGCGAAATCAAGGAACGGTTCGTCGAGGACCGGCTGGAGATGGAGCGGTGTATCTGTGGCCGCGACTTGATCGAGGGCTCCGAGCCGTACCAGAACGTAAAAAACTGGAAGAACAAGGCTGGGTCCAACGACCTCGATCAGGCGGCGACGAACATCACAAGCCGGCTGCGCGGAATTGCCGATGCCCGTTCAGAGCTTTTCGACAACATTCAGGACGACCTCAGCCGACGTCGAGAAAGGCTAGATGAAATCAACGAGATTGCGGAGCGGCTGGACGACATCAGCGACCAGATCTCTGAAAAAGCGAAGGAAGACGTTCAGGAGCTGGAGCGGAGGCGTGGGACACTGGAAGAACGGATTACGAACCAGGAGCAGGAGAAGGATCGAGTTGAAAACGAGATTGAGCGGATCGAAGAGCAGATCGCGGATATCGAGTCCGACATCGAGGATGCTCGGGAGGAAGAGGAGAAGTCGAAGAAAGCCCGCCGCCGGTTCCTCGCAGCTCAGCGGGCACGTGAAGAGCTGGAGGAGAAGTTCGAGGCGTACCAGGATCAGGTCCGAAAGCAAGTTGACGAGACAGTGAAGGACATCTTCGACGACATCATCTCGAAGAACTACTGGACCGAGATTGGTGAGGACTATTCGCTGGACGTGCACAAGGAAGTCGGCGGCCGCGACGAACTGGTCTCCACGGTACCGACGTCCACCGGCGAGCGGCAGGTTGCCAGTCTCGCGTTCATCGGCGCCCTTACGTACCTGACCCGAGAGCAGTACCGGTCCAGCGAGGACAACGTGTACTTCCAAGGTGGCGTTTACCCGCTGGTTATGGATGCGCCCTTCGGCTACCTCGGCACCGATTACCAGCGCGGTGTCAGCAAGAAAATCCCGACCCTTGCGGATCAGGTCGTCGTCTTAGTCACTGAACCGCAGTGGGAGGCCGAGGTGAAAGACCACTTGGAGCGCCACGCTGGCACGCAGTACCATTTGGAGTATCATGACCCAGAGGAGGAAGAGGGCATCGAGTATGAATACACTGAGATTCGCCGGGAGGTGTGACACCTACTATGCCACGAATTAGATACGAGAAAACAGAGGCGTACGAGATTCTTGTCGACGGTGACAACGCTATCTTCGACACGTACAAAGACCTGTTCTTGCTGGCTGCCTCGGTAGGGTTTAACCGTGGGCAATGGGATGACAACCCCGGGAAAGACGATGAGATTCCGTGGCGCATCCTGCGGAACAACCCGGAGAACTTGGTGGTAGCATCGTCGATCGCCTACGCCCACACCGAGGATTACGAAGCCTTAGTCGACGAGGAGAAACAGGTGGAAGTCCTGCGAAAGTACGCATCAGGCGGTATCGACATCATCCGTTCACAGGTCGTGGAGCAGCCCGGAGACCCGCTCGACAATATGATCGAGTTCCTGCGGCGGAACCGGGACGTTGAGTCGGAGGAAGAGCGAATTAGTGTACTCGAGGAGATCGAACGCGAGTTCCAGGGATAGCACTCGGGTTATCCGAACTGCAGGCTGCGCAACCGATTTACTGCGCCGACCACTTCATCCACAGCGTACTCCACTTCTTCCTGCGTATTGTCTTTCCCCAGGCCGAATCGGATGGCGGAATGCCACCGGTCTTCGTCACCACCGATAGCCTGCAGGACGTGTGAGGCCTCGACCTTCCCGGTCGTACACGCTGACCCAGCAGAAACCGCGATATCCGGCTGCAGATTCTTCACGAGTGCTTTGTTCTCCACTCCGAGGAAACTGACGTTGAGGTTGTTCGGCAGCCGATGGTCTGGATCACCGTTCAGGACGACATCGTCGAGTTCGTCACTGATCCGCTTCCACATGTAGGAGGTCAACGCGTCCGCGTGTTCGACGCGGGATTCACGTTCCCGTTCCGCCAGCTGCATCGCCTTCCCGAAGCCGACGATCGCCGGCACGTTCAACGTTCCCGACCGCCAGCCGCGTTCGTGGCCGCCGCCGTGGATCAACGGTTCGAGCTTGACCTTCGGCCGGCGCCGCCGGACGTACAGGGCGCCGACGCCCTTCGGCCCGTAGATTTTGTGGCTGGAGATGGATATCAGGTCGATTCCCATATCCTGCACGTCGATCGGGACGTGTCCGACAGCTTGGACGGCGTCGGTGTGGAAGAACACTTGGTTCGCCTTCGCAATCCCTCCGATCTCCTCCACGGGTTGAATTGTCCCGATCTCGTTGTTCGCAGCCATCACCGAGATGAGCACGGTGTCTCCCCGGAGCGCGTCTTCCACGTCGTTGGGGTCGACGCGGCCAACATCGTCCACCGGGAGATACGTGACATCGAACCCATCTTCCTCCAGCGACTTGCACACCTCCAGTACGGCCTCATGCTCAATCTCGGAGGTAATGATGTGGCTGCCTTTACCGTGTTTTTCGGCGTACTCGGCAACGCCACGGACAGCGAGGTTGTCTGATTCTGTCGCCCCGCTCGTGAAGATGATCTCCTCTTTCCGGCAGTTGATCGCCTCAGCAATCTGTTCTCGCGCGGTTTCCACGCCTTGTTTGGATTCTGCGCCGAACAGGTGGTCGTCGCTGGCAGGGTTTCCGAACTGCTCCGTGAAATACGGTTGCATCTCCTCGACCACGCGTTCATCAACTGGTGTCGTCGCGTGATGGTCTAGGTAAATCGCGTCCTCAGTGCCCGTGGTCATGGTGTGTCTTCCATCTCGATCTCGTCCTGGAGTTCTTTCGGCACCAGGTCGTAGAAGTCACTGACGTCGCTGATATTGCCGGACACCCGGTTCACGCCGCGGTTCAGGTGTGCGACGAACTCCTCGTATAGGTCTTCCTCTGGGTCTTTCCCTTCCTGTAGCATCCGTTCCTTCAGCAACGCCATATACAGGGCGTCGTGCTCGCCCAGCAGCGTGTACCGGTTAAACGTCTGCCCGTCGGTATTGTATTCACCAGGGTTCGGAGGCCGTGGCTCGTTCAACGAGTAGCAAAGCCCGATGCGGCACAGGTAGTTCGGCGTGATACCGGTCTGCCCTTTTAACATCTGCAGCCGGTTCGTTGCTTTCGTCCCGATCTGCACCCGGTTGAATTCTTTACTGCTCATTGTTCCACCTGTCCTATATTCACCTGGTCGGCATCGCCGCTACCGTCCTCGTTCCAGAAGTAGCCGTTCGAAACCTCCGTGTATCCTTCAGTCTGGTCGTAATCGAGATGGTAGGACCGTGCCACGTCATCGCGTAAGGTCTCGTAGTGGCCGTCGTCAATCTCTGTATCAGTAGAGAACACCATAACTTGGTGCGATGCCTCCGGGAAGAAGTTCTGCACCATCTTCTCTCGGTGCGGCTGATCAAGCCGTCCCAATGGCGTGTCCACCATGAACGGCAGCGGCCGACCGGAGATATCGGCTAACGCCCACAGCAACGACGTGGCGAAAATCTGCCGTTCACCAGCCGACAGCTCGGACTGCGGCAACGTGTTCCCGTGAATTGTCTTCACTGCAATATCCAGCACCTCTTCATCAATCACGACCTGTTCATAGAACTGGCTCTTGTTCGACAACGCTAGGTACTTCTCGCTCAGCACCGATTCCAGCTGCCGTAGCTTCTCTTTCGCCAGTTCTTCCCGGTACTCGCCCAGAACGTTCTGCACCTTCGATGCGAGATGCGCCCGTTCCGAGACAGCCTCTACCTCGGATTTCTTCTCCAGCTTGTTGTCGATCTGCTGCCGCAGCCGCCCCAGCTTCGTCTCCGTCTTGCTGATTTCTTCCTCTAACTCTTCGATGTCCGACTTGAGCACGCCACGCCGCTCCGTCAGCTCGTTCAGGTCCTCAACCAGCGGGGAGAGCACGTCTTCTTCCGGCGCCCGGCTAAGCTTCGTTTCGATATCCTGCCGCTCCCGCACCATCGCCTCCATTTGATTTGTTGCCTCACCAAGCTGGGCAGGCACCTCGTTCAACGCAGTGTCCACAAGCGAGAACATCTCCTGCCGCTGCGACTCCGAGAACTGATGCAGTAGCTTCTGCTCGCCAGTTTCAGTGTCAAACCGATCCTCGACAGCCTGCCGGATACGGTTCGCTATCTCCCCTTTCGCCTCCTCCGGCACTTCTACATCGGATAACAGCTTGTCGTCATCAAGCACATCATCCAGTTCACCCGCTAACTGCTCCTTCGCAGCCGCCTGCTTCTGCCGCTCGCTTTCCTGCTGCAACCGGTCAACCACACTCTCACACAGATCTGGAGCCAAGGCAAACGGGTAAGCGCCGGTAACGATGTTCCGGATCTGCTCTTCCTTGTTCTCGATGTTCGCATCCAGTTCAGCTCGGCGCTCTTTCAAGCCTTCCCGCTTGTCGGCGTACGATCCGCCCTCCTGCGCAATCTTCGCCTCTTTCTGATCGATTTTTTTCTGCACCTCCTCGAGTTCGGCTTCCTTCTCCGCTTTCTCCTCTTTGAACGCCTGCATCTGCTGCTCGAACTCGTCTCCCTGCTCCCGCAGCTCGTTGAGCTCCTCGGTGATCTCCTCGACACCGCTCTCATCCAGTTTGCGGGAGACATAGATCGACAGGTCGGCATCCAGCCGGTCCACAAGTTCGAGGCCGAGCAAGGAGAACAGCGAGTCCTCGAAACTTTCGTCGTCCTCGATCGCTGTCGCCAACTCCTGTATTTTCTCTCCGTCGAAAAAGAACAGTTTCGACAGGCCGGGCGGGATCAACTCCTTCAGGAAGTCCGCCCACTGATCTTCATCCAGTTCGGTCGGAAGTTCGCCGTCCCGCCGCACCTCTAAGTCCTCGACGATGCTCTTCCCCCGGTCACGCCATGATCGGGTGACGGTGTACCGGTTCACCTCTCCCATGTGCGCGTACTCAAACTCAAGCCGGATTGACGCCGATTCCGCCGTCTTCTCCGGGTATTCGTGAAGCTTGCTACGGATGAAATCCTTATATTCCGATTCACTGGTGCGGCGACCTAACGCGCTGCGGCCGTGGAGACAGACCTGTAACCCGTTGAACAGCGTGGTCTTGCCGGCGCCGTTCCGTCCACCGAACAGGATAACCGGTTCGTCAGGCGTCGTCGTCAGATCAAGCTCGTTCCGTCCACGGTAAGGCCCGAAATCTTCGATAACGATTTTATGGAGTTTCATTCTGGTGAGAGAGACAGACTATGCGTCACGTGTGTATTCCCATTTCTCGACGTTCTCTTCTCCTTCGATGTCGGCCACAATCTCTTCCCGTGTCCGCCAGTCCTCTTTCAGCACCTTACCTATTTCATTGTAGATTGATGCCCGCCGTTTCATCCCATGGTGCTGCAGTTCAGTGTCCATCAGCCGTTGAATCAGCTCCGGCTGCATGTCGTGCTCTTCGCACACCTCTTTCAGCACTTCCTCCTCTGTTTCGCCGAACGAGCCGAAGTCGTCAGCCACCCAGTCCAGATCTTCGCCCATCACCCGCTCGTAGATCTTCGGGACGGAATCCTGCCAGTCCGCACGTTCCTTCCGCCACAGCCTCCGAATCTCTCGCAGTTCTTCGTCCCGGATCAGCGTCATCTCCTCTTCGTCATCCGGGATACGCTCGTTGACCTCGCGTTGCGTCTCCAGCAGTTTCTCGAGCAGGTCTTTCAGGAACTCCGTCTTGTAGGCACGTGGGATGATGCCGGTGTCGCCGTTGTCCTTCTTCCGGACGTTCCCGTGCTGCCGGCCCTTCACCTGCCGGTACTTCGGCTTTTTTTCCGGGTCTTGTGTCTCTTTCAGGAAGTCGCGGAACTCCAGCAAGGGCTCCATCCATTCGTCGCCCTCGTCGATCATGTTCTGCATCGCCTTGTCCTCGCTGACCACGGTACACGTCCAGCACCCAAACCGGCTGTTCCCGCAGGACGGCGTCTTCGTGTCGATGACCATCGGGCACTCGTCGTCCGCCTCTTGGTACAGCGCTGCGAGGTCACGATTGTTTTTCCCCCACGGACAGTCAACCTGCAGCAGGTACGACCAGATGTCGTCCACCACCCAGTCCTCGACCGGCGTGTACACGAACGCATTCGTGAACTTGGAGTGCCGGGAGAGCACGCTGCCGTCGATGCTGTGCAGGTCCATCACCTGCTTCCGGGTGGCGCTTTCTGCCTTCCGGGCGCCGAGTACGACGATGACCTCGCCATGTTCGGAGACTTTCTCCTCGATGAACCGGTCGGCAGGGTCAATCTTCATCCGCTCCGTGCACCACCGGAAGGTCTGGTTCGGTGCCGGATAGCCGCGGCCAATCAGATTCACCCAGAACGTGTCATCAACCTGCGGCGTGACCTTGTGCGCTTCGAACGGCAGATTCTCCTTCTCAGCAAACTCGTTGACGTTATCGAGAGTAGAGGTGATGTGGTTGACGATTTTCGGTGTTTCAACCAGCGTATCACTTGAGATGACATAGACCGTATTCGTGCGTTTTTCTTCTGGAAGTTCCTTGATAGCATACCAAATAAGCTGTAGAGTAGCTGTCGAGTCTTTCCCACCGCTGTATCCAATCACCCACGGCCGGTCGTCCGCAAGATATGTCTCTTGAATTTCCTGATGGATGTCATCAATCGTCCGGTCCTCGAAAACGGAGGTCCCATCTTCCTGACCTGTCTCGTGTATTTCTAATCCATCAGAACTCATAATCAGTCTCTTTAGTAAAGTCCCACGTTGAAGCCACTTATAGTTGCATGAGGAATGACCGTCTTCACCGCGGGTCGCGACGGTACGATCAGGCGATTATCCATCCTATAGCTCTATGTTAACATTTGTCTCCGAAAGCCTTCTGGCCCCTTGTTCAACTGCTTGTTCTACCGACAGAAGGTCTTTCATCAGGAATACTACATTGCTTCCGCGGTGCCTCGTTAAGACGGAATTTCTTAGCACATCGCTGTGGTCATCACCTTGCTCCATTACGACGCAGTAACTGTGCCGGTTGTCCTCGATTCGAAGATCGAAGAAATATTCATCAAGAATCTGTTGAACGTCATCTAATTCGTCTTCTGGTACTTCAAACCGATATTTATCATTTTTATAGTATGATTTTAGGGCGTCGAACTCGTCATCCCGGTCGAAGTACTGTTTGAACAGGTAGGTGCCGTCGACTTTGAACGCAGTAATCTCCTCCCGGTCGGCATCAAAGGTGGGCATGTCGTTTTTTACTAACCCACTAGGGGTTCTCGGATTGATTCGACTCCAGTTGCTCTACCTGTACTGTTTCGTTGCCATCCTGATATAGTTCGGGAGAATGGTGTGAAAGTGTAGGTCGGGGATGGCGCCATGACAGGTCTTCTCGTAATCAAACCGGCGTATCATAGTTTCAAGCGCCCTATCCGCTCGCAAGATGCGGCAGGCCGCAAATCGGCAATGACCGCGAAGATCAACGACTGGTAGTAAGATACCCTGGTGGTCTGAGAGCATAAGTTTTGAGAACAGTTCGTCGAGAGTCGAAATTCCAGTACGAATCTAACCAAGCTCGCTTCTGATCACTAGAGCGGCGTGTCGTTAACCTCCTCTTCGTTGTTGTAAGCGTCCGTGACACCCCGATTCTTTTCTGCTTGGTACTCGCTCCAGCTATCGCGCCACTCTTGTGTCGCCGCGAGGCTCTCTGCTCCGTGTCGAGTGTGCCGTTCCCGGATACGAGCCAGTACGGGCGTGTTCATCGCGTCGCCTGCGATGACCGCTTGGCCAGGAGTTAACCCTGGAAGTTCATCGAGAACGTCCTCACCGGCACTCTCGACGGACTGCTGGATCGCCTGCTGATCGTTGGGATTCTGAATCTGCATGATGACCTGCGTGCCGCACTGCGACAACACGTCAGCGTCGAGTTTCGACGGGCGCTGTGAGATGATTCCGACCCCGAACCCGAACTTCCGGCCTTCAGAGAGAATCGTCCGCAGGATGCCGAGCGATCGGGCGTTCCCGTCAGGCGCGAAGCGATGCCCCTCCTCGAGGAGCGTGAATAGCGGGAAGTCGAGTCGATCGTCGTCACCCCGCATCGCCCGCTCGCGCGCCTCGTAGAGCTTCCGAAGGAGTGCGGCGGCGAGCATCTGCTGGTCCTCTTCCGACAACCGGTTCAGCTTGAGCACGGTGACCTGTCCAGGGGCGACGAGGTCAGTCAACTCCTCCCGGGCCGCACGCACGAACAGGTCCCGGCCGAGTGCCCTCTGGAGCCGCCATTCGAGGGCGCTCGCCGTGTCGCTCTCCTCGCCATCGACGTTGTAGCACTCGGTGACGATGTCGTGGACGCTGATGTCGTTGCTCTCCTTCTGAAGGTTCCGCCAAGCGTCGTGGAGCACGTACTTCATTCGGTCGCTCGGCCCGTCGAGGAGTGCGAGCAGGTCGCCGTAGTTGAGGTCAGGGATGGCAATGTTGATCTCGTCCGGCTGAACGATGTTGACCTCGGGCGTGTAATCACTCTCACTGAATACCGACGCGTGCTCGTCTTTCCGCATGTCTGGAAGCGTATCATACTCGCCGTGCGGGTCGAAGATCAGCATCGCTGCCCGCGACTGCGGACGCATCATCTCCTCGATGATGACGCTCGCCGTATACGACTTCCCGCTGCCTGTCGAAGCCAGGATGGCGAGATGCGTAGACGAAAAATCATCGATTGGAAGGAACACGTTCGCGTCTCCCGCCGGGCGATTGAGTAGCCACCCAACGTGTGCGAGTCCGGTCTCGCTCTGCCAGTCCGCGTTCGGCAGGACTGCCTCGAGGAACTCGTTGTCTGCAAGATGAACCCTCGATCCGGGATCCGGAAGCGAACGAGGATTCGTGAACGTCTCTAAACCCTCGTCGAAGTACCCGACAATCCGGGCGGTCACGCGGTCGATTTCGATGTCGCCGCTCGGGACGCCAAGCGCACCCGCAATCTCGTCCGGCTCGACGGCGGGATCCGCGAGAAAGTCCCCGGGCAGGCCCCGTTCCTGCTCGGTGTTCGTGACTCGCGCGAGGACGTCGCGCTGGTCGCCTTCGACGACGGTGTCGTAGACGACAAACTCGCCCGTCCGGACGTCAATCTCGCTCGGGACGATGAACTGGAACTCGTCGGCGGAGTCTCCGGGCTTCTCGACGGTTCCCACGACGGTGTCCGACGCGGCGGCGATGTCCCGACTCGTCGGCGGCGATGGTACGTTGTCGCTCATCGAACCACCCCACGGTCTGAGTTCGCTTCCCAGCGGACCTTCTGTTCGATGACGTCCAGCATGTTCTCGTCCGCGGACGTTTCGTTCCGGAGGCGATCAAGCAGCGAGAGGGTCACTTCAGCCCCGAACCGGTCGGCCGTAGAGATAAGGCGATCGTAGTACTGAACGCGAAGCGAGCCTTCGGGGAAGTGGAACTGCCGGAACCCCTCGGTCGGAAGTTTGGCCACCGAGTCGTCGATGTTAAGCGTCCACCGTGGCATCTCCTGTTCGACATCATCGAGGTCGTATCCACCGCTGTCCGGGTGTGGCGAGAGGCATGCGAATCCGAGGAACGCGACTCCGAGTAACGTTCGCTTCTCGTCCACGTAGCCCGGGACGAACATTTCTTGGTCGGGGTTCGAGAGGCGTGGTCCCTCACGTCCTTGGTCCGGATCGATGAGCTGGGAGTCGTAGACGACGCCGACGACAGCGTACTCGTCCCCACGGACCGTGGTGGTGCTGTACACCGGCTGACCGAATTCGTAGTCCTGCTTCTCTGGTGGCTGCTCTCGTTCTCGTTCTCGGTACACTTCGACGACGTAGTCCATCTGTGAATGCGACTCAGCAACTGTGCCGAGCGTGAGATCGCTCTCCGAGAGTGCTGGATCTTCCGAGGGTGATTCGTTCTGTGTCATGGTGATGGGTTTCTGGTGTGGCGGTCGGTTTGGCTGTTCATCGGCGACGTCGCTCTTTGCTCAGGTTTTTGGCGTTCCATTCGATCGGTAGTCCCTCTTCCTCGGCGAAGTTCTGGACGAGGGCGAGGAACCGCCGCTTCGCGCCAGCATCCAGTACAGCATTCGCGTCCGCTTGCTGGACGATCTCCGGGTAGCCGCGTCCGACGCCAGCCTCCGCGCGGACGACGTCGAACACGTACTCGACGAGGTCGTCACGAAGCACCCATCCGGGGAACTCGAGATAGTCCATCGCGTCCCCGTCAGGGATGTCGAGGTAACCGAACAGCACGTCGGTGACGAACTCGTACTCCTCACCGCGATAACTGCACTCCATAGCGTCGATGGTCCCGTCCTGTCGGTGGACGAAGACCTGCGAGCGGTCGCCCCAGTTCTCCGTGAACCCCTCCAGGATGCGGGAGTCCGCGACGAACTGTTCGTCTCCCAGCCGGTCGCGGTACGTCCGGCGGAGCAGCTTCGCTACGTTCGTCCGACTGCTGCCGGCCGAGTAGCCGACGACCGGAACTCCGTGATGCTCGCTCGCCGCCAGCACCCGGGACATCGTCCGCCGGTAGTAGTTGTCCCGCACCTCCGGCGAGTACGTGTTGGCGAAGGTGGGCACGAGCGGCCCGTCGTAGATGACGACCGGCGGCGGGTCGAGATCGGCGAACTCCTCGATGCAGTCGATGACCGCTTCCCCCTCGTCACGGTAGCGTTCGTGCCCGGGCGCTCGTCCATCGGTGTATCTGATACCGTCTTTCTCGTCTGATTCTTGAGTAACCGTCTCCGGCCCGAGGATGCGGGCGTTGAGTCCCTCTTCGTAGTCGCCGTCCTCGTGGTGGTGGTTCGCGTTCCAGGCGACCTGTACGAGGCCGAGCGGAACCGTGAACTCGTCCGTGGGCCCGAGTTCCGACCCGTCGGCTGCGATGGTCGTCACGCCCTCCAGCACGTCCTTCGCGTATTCGTTCACCGCCTCGTGGTTGCCCCATGCGGCGGACTCGTCGAACCCGACGACCGGTGAGTCAGTCTCGTCCCACTCGTCGGTCGGCAAGGCGCCCGGATACCGATCCGGCCCGAGCTCCGCCCGAAGCGGAGTCGCGTCGTGCTCGTCGAGCGCGTCACGTAACGCTTCACGATATCGTTCGACTGTCTCTTCCTCGTCTTCGGCGAACTCCCGGATTTCCGCAGCATGATCGCGGAGGTCGTCGAGGACCGTTTCGGGACGGAACGGCATTACTCCGACACCACCCGCGTCACCTCCCGATCTTCGTCTTTCTCGAGTTCGATGGTCCGCTCGGTCATCGACTCGAACGTCCGGTCGTGGCTGACGACCATGAGCTGGTTGAGTTGATCGAGGTCGTCCAGTTGATTCACCAGGTTCTGTTTTTTCTGCTGGTCGAGGTTGGCGGTGGGCTCGTCGAGGAATGCCACACCGAGGGAGGCTAACTGTTCGAGAATGGCGAGCCGGACAGACAGGGCTGCGGCCATCTTCTCGCCGCCGGAGAGTGTGTCGAAGGGCTTGTTCTGGCCGCGGACGCGAACACGGAGGTTGTACGTCTTGTCCCAGACAAGCGTCTCCGTCGGGTTGCCGCGGAGCTGCTGGAAGATGGCGTTCGCGCGGTCGCCGATCTCGCTGGTGATCAGGTCGCGCAGGTCTTCAGCACCCTGCTGGAGGCTGTTTCGTGCCCAGCGAGCGAACTCCTGATCGCGTTTGAGTTCGACGATTTCGTCTTCGAGGTCCTGCTTGCGCTCCTGCTGCTCTTCGAGTTCATCGAGCTGTTCCCGAGCCTCTTCGAGGTCGCCCTGTGCGTCGTCGAGTTTCTGCTCCGTCTTGGCGTCTTGTGTGTTCAGCCCATCAAGCTCTTCCTGTACCTCGTTGAGCTGTTCCGCGTCGAACTCGTCCTGAAGCGACTCGACGCGGTCCTCGACATCGTCACGTTCCGACTTCAGCACCTCCAATTTCTCCTGTTCGTCTTCGACTTCCTGTCGGCGGTCGGGGAGCTTCGCTGCTTCGTCCTCCTTCTTGACGTACTTCGTGTGGGCGTCCTCGGTTTCGTCGATTACCTCCTTCACGTGGTCGATGTCGTCGTCGAGCCCATCGTACTCCGCGAGTTCTTCCTGAAGGTCGCGGTACTCGACGCGTTTCTCACCCAGTTCATCCCGAGTGGCGCGGAGTTCCGCCGGCACGTCGTCTGCACTTTTGACCGTGGCCTTGGCCGTATGGTAGTCATCGACGACGCCTTCGAGCCCCTCCAGTTCGTCTCGCTTCTCCGGCAGTTCTTCGACTTCGTCCTCGAGGTCGTTTCGCTCGTCTCGGAGCTGCTGTTGCTCCTCACGAAGGTCATCGATCTCTTCTTTGATGTCGTCGAGTTTGTCTTCCAGCCGCGGGATTTGATTTACCGCTTCCTTGGCGGCCTGGGCAGACTCGATTTCCTCCTCTATCTGCTCGAGTTTGCCCCCTACCTCGGGGATTTCTTCTTCGGTAATCTCCTCGATACGGGTCTCGTTTCGCTCGACGACCTTCTCGCGGTGGTCAGGAGTGACCGGCCGGTCACACGTCGGGCAGGACACTTCCGACTCCTCGTCAAGATCGAGGTCGCGGAGTTCCTGATTCTGCGCGCAGAGCTCCTCCTTTTCGTTCTTCAGCGTCTGCTTTCGAGCAAGGAGGTCTTGTCTCTCGTCCTGGAGGTCGGACAACCGTTCGGCTTGCTCGCGCTTCGCCTCGGCATCTTCTATCTCCGCGTCGATCTCATTGGCCTCCTCTTCCAGGCCCCCTATTTCGTCATCTATCTCCTCGAGCCGCTCTTCGATCTCTTCGATTCGCTCGTTGTCGTCTTCGAGGTCGCTGATCTCCTCCTTGAGCGATTCGTACCGCTTTTTCTTTGGCTCCAGTTCCTCAACCGTCTCCCGTGCTTCCCGCACCCCGCGTAAGTCCGCCTTGTGGCGATTGATCTGGTCTTTTAGACGGTCTATCTGGCTCCCGACATCAGAAAGCTGATCCTCTACGTGGTTGCGCTCCTCACGGTCCTCCTCAAGTTCGTCGAGTCGATCTTGGGCGTCCTCGTGGCGCTGGTAGTCGTCCTCGACAGCCTCGATGATCTCCTGCGCTTCTTTCGCCTCCTCACGGCGTTCCTTCGCCTTTTCGAGAGCATCCCGCTGCGCGGGGATCTTCGTCTCTTCGAGGGACTCCAAGTCCTGCTTGGCGTCCCGGAGCCTCTCCTTCAGGTCTTCCAGCGCCTCTTCTTCCTCCTCGAGTTCCTCGATTTCTTCGTTGAGCGACTGGAGTTTCTGCTCCAGTTCTTCGACGGCCTGCTCTTGTTCTTCGACTTCTGCCTGCACTTCGGGGAGTTCTTCTAGCTTCGCCTCGAGTCGCGTTATCTCCTCTTCGAGTTCGTCGATGTCGTCCTCGAACTCGTCTTCCAACCCACTCAGCGACTTGTACGCCTCTCGGTACCGTTCGATGTCGAACAGCGGGTCGAACGTGTCGATGCGTTCCTTCTCGGACTTCGTAAAGTCCGAGAGGAAGTCCGTCTGGGGGACGCCGACGCTCCGCTCCCACGCCTCAGACAGGTCGTCCGGATTGTCGATACCGAGTTGATTGCAAATCCAATCTTTGACGTCGCTACCGGTGTCTAGTCCGAGGTTGTCGCCGTTCGAGTCCAACACGTCGTACTTCGACCGGCCCGCCCAGCGGCGAACAGTGTACGTCTCGCCCGTCTCTCGGTTCGTGAACGTGACCTCGACGTGCCCGGAGTTTTCGCCGTCGCGGACCAACCGATCCTGATTTCGGAAGGGATGCGTATCGAAGAGGGCGTAGCCGACCCCCTCCTGAATAGTGCTCTTCCCGGACCCGTTGTCCCCGAGGATGGCCGTCACGCCGTTCCCCAGGTCGATCGTCGTCGCGTCGCCGTAGCTCTTGAAGTTCTCCAGCGTGACCTCATCGATGATGATACTCATTCAGAACTCACCTCATTCGTCGCGTTGTCAGTACTCTCCGCGTCGGCTGTCTCACCGGGCCCCTCCGGGAAGAGTTCCCGACGCCGCTCCCTGAGGTAGTCTGCGACCTCCGCGACGCTCTCTCCGTCCTCGTTAACCAGTCCTTCGACGTTATCCAGTGTTTCCGCGACCTCCTCCGCTTCAGCGCTGTACCTGGATTCGCCGGCGATCGTCGTGAACACCCGTTCCTGGAGGGCGTCCGTGTTGACGGTTCCGTCCGGGTTGAACGCCTCGTCCCGGTCGAGGTCGCCGAGCAGCTCTTGGACTGCCTTCCGCTCGGTGTGGTTCGTCGGTTGGACGTACAGCGCGTCCAGTTCGTCTTCAGCGATGTCGGTGAGCGTCTCGACATCGAATGTGGTGTGGTCGAGCAGGAGCGTCCCCTCGAAGCGGACGTTGATAATCGGTTCTCGCCGGTTCCCCTCCCCGTCGCGGTGGATATCACGCTGACAGACGTCCTCGACGTCCGACCGCGCGTTCTCTAGTTCGGTTTCGAAGTCGGCGCGGAGGTCTTCGAACGTGCGATAGCCCGACACGTCGAAGTTCAGCGTGTGGTACGGCCGACGCTTGGACAGATGATGCTCGGCGGTGTCGGCGACTGTATCGTAGACGTAGTAGCCATGGCTGTCGTCCCACCGCCCCTCCTGAATGTCGAGGGCTTCGAGACTGCCGGGGTTCCGGGCTACTGTCCCGCTCTCGAACTGCTTGTGGATGTGGCCGAGTGCGATGTAATCGACGAGGTCTTCGAGGTCGGTGAGGGCCGCACGCGCGACGTTCGCTCCCAGGTCAGGGACCGCGTCGTCCACGCCGAAGTGGGCGAGGAGAATCGTCGTATCCGGTTCCCCCTCGCTCTGGTACACCGCTCGGATACCCTCTGCGACGTTCGGGAGGTCGCGCTCGATGTACGCGCCTCGGTACTGAAGCCCGAAGCAACGGACGAGTTCGTCGTCGTGTTCAAAGTCTACGTAGCCGCCTCCGCCCTGACGGGGTTCGGTAGTATCCGTCGGCGCGAAGGTCGCTCGATTGCCAGAAAACTCAGCCGACAGCAGCGTAATCAGGCCTTTGTTGTTCAGGTACTCCAGCCACGTTAGGTCCCGGCGATGGCTCATATTCTCGTCGTGGTTGCCAGGCGAAACGACGACGGGCTGTTCGATGTCTTCGAGTAGTGCTTCAGTCTGCTGGAGTGTCTGGGGGCGAATGTCCCGGGAGTCAAAGAGGTCGCCCGGTATCAGAATCGCGTCCGTTTCTCGCTCGTGGGCCTGCGATAGGAAGTGCTGAAACGAAAGTCGGACATCTGTTTCCCGCTGCTTGAGTCCGTACTGGCGGTGGCCGAGATGGATATCGGCGGCGTGTGCAATGCGCATAATGTTAGAAGCCTTCTATGGGAACTGCTGCGAAGCCCGGTCGTGGAACTATTCTTGGGTTACTTTTCATCCGCATTGTATTCGATAATCATGTCATCTCCCACAGCAGTGTTAAATCTGCTCACGCCGGGGTGAAAGTGGTCTGCTAAGCGCGGTGTGACGCGATTAGAGAAGCCTACCAGCCAGACTGTGAGATATATTATCTCCCTTCTTATCTTACCAAACAGTGTGTATGCAATATGTACTTGATGTTTGGTAAGACTCATCTCTGTCATGAGTGAAACGCTGTATCGACAGCTTACAGTCGATCACTGTGATTGAGCCTATACCTTTTGAGAGATACGAACGAGAAGCGGATGGCAGACCTGATTGTCAAAATCGGCCGTGAAGGACACGACCGACGAGAAACAACCGGAAGACGGTCCAACCGCGCGATCTGTAACCAACGCGCTGCGCTCAGTCCTTTCTGAACGGCGTGGGAATCCCGTCTGCAGTAAAGCGAGCGACCGCTCCGCAGCTCACACACTCGTCGACGAACGCACAGACTCGAAGCGAGGTCTCTACCTCACGCACACTGCCGCACACGGAACACTCGTACACGGTACGATACCGGACTGACGGGCGGTGCTGTTGCCGTCGTGTACGGGATTGGATGTCGGTGACGTCTTGTCGTGAGGCGTTGCTGTCGGGGGATTGTTCTTGGTTCGTCGTGGACTGCTCGTGATCGGGCTGCCAAGCTGAATCGGGACGCGTGTCGGTGCTGCGATCTGGCTCGCTGACACCTGCATCAAGGGGAGCAGGCTCGGTTGGGTCGCGTGCGTCATCTGGTCGGTGTTCATCGACTGGGCTCCCGTCGACGTGTGACGTGTCTCGGTGACCAACCGTTTGTGCCCACGCTCCGAGTTCGACGGCCCCCGCCTCTTCGTAGAGCGCACCGTCGATAGCGGCCGCCAGTTCGGCGAGTGGTTCGGAGATGTCGGACTCGCCGTGTTTCTCGACAGCGTTCTCGAACAGCCATTCTCGGAGCGTCGCTGCAGTCTCTCTATCGACCGTGTACGATGGAACAGAGCTCATTCGTCTCTCACTCCGTCCCTCTTGGATGCGACAAACCACACACCGTCTCTATCCCCGTTGAGTCGTCCTGATGAGACCCCACACAGGTGTTAGCGAGGTTGTGGCTGCGCGCGCAGCGACCGAAGGGAGCGAGCACGGAGCGGTGGGTGGGGCGGAGGGGCGTCCACGGGCGGTGGTCGCCACTAAAAATGGGGGAGTGCCCCGCTCAGCGGAGGGTGTCCCGTTCCGCTTCGAGGCCGACACCCGGGTCGTCAGTACCGTGTTCGGCTTCGTAGGCGTCGACGAGCTCCCGACTGTACCGCGCGATCCGGTTCCGGGACGTCGGCACGATCGTGCTCGCCGCTACGGCGACCTGTTCCTGGGTGAGGTGCTTGCGCGAAAGCAGGCGATCCGCCGCGTACAGCGCCGACGCCGCGACAGTACACCGTGGCGTTCCCGGCCCAACCGGCACCTGATCGCCGAGTTTCATCAGGTGTTGAGCCAGCCGCCACGTCTGGATCGCTCGCGCCCCGGGGATGGCGTCGTCATCGAGCGCGTCGACGACCTTCATCACGGCGTTGGGCCTGATGAGTGGCGCGTCGAACCCGCAATGACACCGGATCTTCCGCGCCGCAGCGCACACCCGCTCGTGGGGTGCTTTGGTGTGCGTCGCGACCGCGACGTCGATCTCGTCGCGGTCAATCGCTGACGCCCGCGCCGCCAGGAGGACGGCGCCGCCGGCGAGTGCTTCCCAGGCCATCCGCCCGCCCGGTAGCCGCGCTTCCGAGGCGCTCCGGAGGTGTTGGGCCGCCAGCTTGACGACGTGGTCCGGCAGGCTCAGGTTGCCACCGATCATCTCGACGTCCCGCAGCCCCTCGTTGAGCCGCTTCGTTCGCTTGCGCTTCTCGCCGAACTGCATCCGCTTGTGCCACTTCCGGAGGCGCTGGACCTTCTCCCACTGCTCGTTGCTCAGGGGATTGCCGTGCCCATCGGTGTTCCGCCCGATCTTCGTGTGTAGGCCCTTGTCCGTCCGCAGCGGATCCACCGTCTCGATGCTCTGGTCAGCGTTCCCGACCAGGCCCAGGTCATTCAGCGTCGGGCTCCGGTCGACCCACTCGTCGGCGACGATCAGCCCGCAGTCCGTGCAGAACGACTGCTCGTCTTCGGTGATCACCTGGCCCTCACACTCGGGACAAGCCGACCGCCCCGACGGCTCGTGTTCGACCGTCGCCTCGTGACCGCGCTCCTCGGTACTCGTACTCTGTACGTCCGAAACCGTCTTTTCGCTCGCGTTGTTACTCGACATTGGAGTCCAAGCTCCTGAAGGCGCTCACCACAGCGTCCGACGCCCCGTGTTCCAGCACGGGGTTTCCTCGATGTCACGCACGATAGAGCCGTCTGCGCGCTCTCGCTCGCGCCTTCGCGAGCGCCCTGTGGGCGCGAGCGAGAGCGCGCCCGCACGGAGGGACACAACCAGCGCCGCGCGCCGACCCGCCCGGAGCGAGCGGCCAGCGCATTCCCCGTTCGCCGCGACGCAACCACGTCCGTCGCGGTCGGCGGAGCCGAGGTCCGCAGGACCCGAACGGGTGAAGCGCTGGCGTCGAGGGCACATGCACTTTAGCCCGGCAGGAACCGCACCTACTGGAGCGGAAGCCCGCCCGGAATGGTCGGTCGCGAGCGACGCGGAGGGCGGCAGCGGCGAACGGCGCGTGCCGTTTGAGAAACACCGAACAGCCGACGTCGTCGACGAAGAACCAGGCCACGACCTGGCGGACTCAGAAAGGGCGAGGCCGCCTCGGTCGTCCCCCGACCCCGTAAGCATCGAGTGCAACGAGGCGCGCAGCGTGGGTCACGGGGCGTCGAGCGGCCGAGGGCTTTCGCATAGAGATCAAAAAGAGCAGATCAATTCAAGAGTTATATGTAGGTGTTCTAGGAATAGCACACAACACCCTGAATATCTGAAAATGCCTGATGAATCTGAGGCCGTTACTGAAGAGACAGATCTTCTCCTCACCCATCGGGCTAGTCGACTTGAGGATCTAGCGAACAATTCGTTGGAATTGATTAAAATCAATCTTCTCGTCCTCGGGCTATTCACTCCAATCTTCTCGGCCCTAGATGGTGGTATCTCAAAAATTGGCGCAGTTATCAGCTCTACATATGGTGCCGTAGGGATCTTCGCGTGGGCAGTTGGTCTGTATATCTGCACCTATGTTTTCCGAAGAACGCGATCCAGTTCTATAGATCAATTCTCCCCACTCGAGGACGCAATTGCCAACGATCACAGCCCAGAAGTTCTCAAGAAAGACGTCGCAGATGGAAAACCAGAATACGAAACTGAGACAGAGGATTTGATGGCCATCCTTTCGGTTGCCGTCGGGCTATCCCTGAGTTCGATCCTGCTTTTGATTTTCGCTATCGCAAAAACGGGCCAACCAACCTTCCTCGACGAGACGGTGGGGTTCAGTCTAGTCTCTGTAACGTATCTGGTAGTCTCCGGGCGAGGGAATCTCGTTGCGATACAATCGATAGCACAACAGATTCCAAATCCACTCGCATGGGTCGAATCGGTTGAATATTCGGCAGTCGAGAAAGCAATACGGCTCTCTACCTCGATTACTTCTCCAACGCTTGGAGTACTGATTATAGATTATCTCCTCAAGCGCATCAACGAATCTGACCAGGATTCACTGGAAGAACTAGATGGTGAAAAGGAAGAACTCACATCAGAAGATATAGAGGAGGTTGATCGGCTCGCAGATGTAATGAATCAAATGGATGAGATACCAACTACCCGATCTAGGCTTCTCGTCGCCGCAAAGAAAGCATTTGATCGGGATCCATTTACCGCTGATCAGCTTCGCTCAGTACTCGAAGAAACAGATATACCGGTCACTAATTCGCTGTTAGAACGGCTTACTGAAGGGGGTTTTCTAGAAAAACAGAAACAAAGTAGCTCTGTTTTTTTGCTCAATCAACGGACAAATGAAGTCCTATTTTCTAATCTAGAAGAGGAGATCAACCAAGAGTTAGAGAACCTGCTTGATTTTATAAACGACCACGAATTCGCTGAGCAGTTCGTTGATATCAACACAATACAAACTGCAATTGAGGAGGAATCCATCGGCAAAAAAGTCGACACATTGAACTCATCAATCTCTGGCTTAGAACAAGCAGGAATTGATGTGGATAATGTAGGTCGGTTAGTTTTCATGAATACTCCCTCTCGATACCGCCTCACAGACTTAGCACACGATCGAATCTCGTCAGCCAGCTATGAACTAACGGAAATCGAACGGCAGGAAGCACGACAAGAAGCGAATAAACGACACCGCCTGATGGTTATTGAACCCCCGGAAGACAAGCAGGGGACAATCTACCTCTCAGAAGTCAAGCCCGGGCCCGAAAAGGAATTCATCTGCCATCTCCCAGATGCTGAAATCTCCGACAAGGAGAAACGAGAACTAACTGAACTAGAAAATGGAGATCGGATTGAAGTCAAAATCCGTGAAACGATGAGTGGTGCTGATGTGCTTGAAGAAGTGTATTAGGCAAAATACAGAATACGCCGTAGAAAGTCAAATCGAGCACGAACACTTGCTATAGGAATTACTATGGGTTCTGCTACAGCACAAATGAACAGTCCAGCTTCTACATTTACCGTATGAAATTAGGTTGGACTACTCCCCAAGCCGTTCTCGAACTTGGGCAACGTACGGACTGGTGTCCCAGCTTCGATGCGGGCTGATCACGGAAAGCAGTGCTCGCGCCGCTTCGTCGGTCAGATGGCCGTTCCGGGCGTACTCACTGATGAGTCGCGGTGCTGGCACGATCCGCGGTCCCTGTAGCACCGCGTGGATGAGTGGGAAGTTCGTCCCGCCGAACTCGTCGGGGAGAAAGCCGTCGACGTTGTCGACGACGAGGTCCGCCATCGCAGTTCGAAACGGCTCCTCGTCGACGAGCACGCGCTGAATAACGGTTCGGACAGTCTCCAAGCCATATCTATCAACGACAGTCGCCATCGCTTCGTCCAGGTGGGCGTCTTGATGATCCGCTCGTGGGTGCTCTGCTCGCTCGTGGACGAGGTTGACGACGTCATCAACCAATAGATGCTCGGAGTTCCCGGTGCGCTCACGAACGTTATAGAGGGGCTCAGCGACGGTCATCATACTTACTCCGTCACGTCCTCGTTCGTCTCTTCCGCCGCTGGCTCCAGCCGTCGCTGTCGACGAACCTCCGCGAGCGTGTCCTCCAGCGTCCCGAGAGCCTCGATGGCTTCGAGTTCATCGGTAATCTCTTCTAGAAGGCGGGCTCGCTCGATTGCGTCTGCATCGCCGGCGGTCGTCTCGATTGCCTCCACGCGGAGCCGGCGCTCCTCTTGCCACCCACAGTCCCAGCACGTCCGGACGACGTCGAGCCGCTCGTCTTCAGCAGCATCGAGAACCGCGTCGGACAGTGACGTCGACGGCGGTCGGTCCGGCCCGACCTCGAGCGTGACCGGGCCACCGCACGCAGGACAGTCCATATCCGACAGGATACGCGCCGCGGTCATCAACATCAGGGGCCCATGAGACGGACTCACAAATGGTGTTGTCGAGGACCCGATCCTGATACCCCGGGCTGGTCGTTGGGACGACGAACGCTCCGGTGACTCAGTAGAGGATACTGTTCGCTCAAACTGATACATTTCGGAAAGCAGGATCCCAGAGATGGCCCCTCGGCCGGAGAGAGCCGGCGGCCTTCGCACATTGCATATCGCCCCTTTCTTTGGACGAATTCCGCGATATGCAAGGCAGAATAACGCACTCAAATCGCAGAAGAACCCCGTCGGGCCGATTTGAGGCGGTAGAAAATACCTCGACGAGCTGCCGCCTCACCACTATTTCGCTAAAATTGCTCGACCACGGGGTAAGCGGGGGAAATTCGAGGAGTACCGATGAGAGCAACGAATAGCACTGTGTCAAGAATGCCTCGCTGGATGGCCGCCCTCTCCCGGGAGATGACGAAGGAAATCCCCGATTCCCGCGAATTCGGGACGTTGAACCTACTCAAAATTGCCCGACGGGGTTTCAGTACAAGCGAGACAGCACTACAATCCCATCCTCTCGATATCCTGAGAGGACACTCGTCCACAGCCCGAACTCGGTAGTAGACACGCACGAGAGTTAACCAACAAATCGGATCACAAGCAGAGTTTGTTGGTTAATGATCTACCCCCTCCACTGTTTCCGAAGCTTTGTCGCCGGCGATCCATCTGAGAGGCGGAACCAGCGAGGACTCAATATCAGTCACGATCGGTGACAGGCCTGGCTCACCTCACGAGTAGGACGGAATTTGAAGACCACAGCGCACAAAGGAGTAGTAGAGGCGATGGCCGATGGATCACGCACCACCAGAAGCCCGAACACGAGCTGACGACGTCCTCGAGGACTGGTCCCCGCCGGCGCTCGATATTCTCTGGGCGATCGCACAGTGGTACAACGGCGCCGTGCTGGAGCGAGACAACCAGCGCTATCACATCGGGTGGCACCGTCCGCCAGACCTCCAGACGCTCCTCGACTGTTCCGACGCTGAGTGGGAGCAACGATACGAAACTGTATTCACCGACCTCCAGGCCCCCGCGACGTCGCCGACGCTCGTTGACGACCGACACCACGTCCAGAGCGAGGAGTCACAGCCGTGGCTCACGGAACAGTACATCCTCCGACGCAAGGTTCGGTGGACACCGACCCGGAGCGCCCGAACCGCGATGGACACGCTCTTCACCGGCCTATTCGACGCCGACGACCTCCCACGGCACCAGCTCGAGGCCAACACTGGTCTCGTCGGCGATTGGGACGAATCGCTCCTCCACCGTACCGGCGTCGCCGCCGTGGCCACGGTCTG
>Ga0207718_100338_pt1 | contig 48263 bp, 36 predicted proteins | sample A23M2SouthBayCA_FD_187749 | JGI IMG/M metagenome (GOLD analysis project Ga0207718, IMG submission 187749) | Aerobic enrichment media microbial communities from Eden Landing Ponds, California, USA - A23 M2 (SPAdes) | ecosystem: Environmental > Aquatic > Marine > Unclassified | place: Emeryville...
CGGCCTCGGCGGGGCCTCCTTCGCCAGCGAGGACATCGCCGAGGACGCCGAGACCGAGGACCGCAGCGCGGTCCAGGTCGGCAACCCCTATCGGGAGAAACTCCTCATCGAGACCAACGAGGCACTCATCGAGGAAGACCTGGTCGAGTCGGCCCGCGACCTCGGCGCGGCCGGTCTCGGCGGCGCGTCGAGCGAACTCGTCGCCAAGGGCGGGTTCGGCGCGGCCATCGATCTCGACGACGTCCCGCAGCGCGAACCCAACATGAACGCCACCGAGATCCTGCTCTCGGAGTCCCAGGAGCGGATTGTCTACGAAGTCACGGACGAAAACGTCGAACACGTTCAGGAACTCGCCGCGCGCTACGATCTGGAAGCGGCGGTCATCGGCGAGGTGACCGAGGACCCGAACTACACCTGTACGCTCGACGGCGAGGTCGCGGTCGACGTGCCCGCCGAGTTCGTCGGCGAGGGCGCGCCGCTGGCCGATCTGGACACTGTCGAGCCCGAACAGCCCGACGAGGATCGACCCGACGTCGATCTCGAAGACGCGGTCGAGACCGTCCTGGCCAGTCCGAACACCGCGAGCAAGCGCTGGGTCTATCGTCAGTACGACCACGAGGTCCAGGTCCGGACGGCGATGCGGCCGGGCGACGACGCCGCGCTGCTCGCGATCCGCGAGGCCGAGACCGACACGGGCCTCGCGATTTCGGCGGGCGCGGACCCCAACTGGACGGATACCGCGCCGTATGAGGGCGCATTTGCGGCCGGCCTGGAGAACGCGACCAACATCGCCGCCAAGGGCGCGACCCCCCTGGCGGCCGTCGACTGCCTCAACGCCGGCAACCCCGAGAAACCCGAGGTCTACGGCGAGTTCTCGGGCATCGTCGACGGGTTGGCCGACGCCTGTGCAGACCTCTCGGTTCCGGTCGTCGGCGGGAACGTCTCGCTGTACAACGACTCCTCGACGGGGCCAATCGCGCCGACGCCGACGCTGACGATGGTCGGCACCAAGCCCGGCTTCGACGCGCCGCCGCTGTCGCTCTCGGGCGAGGGGACGCTCGTGCTCGTCGGCGATCTGGCGACCGGTGGCGATGCCGAGCCCCGTCTCGGTGGGTCCGAACTACTCGTCGAGACGGGCGGTAGCGACCGATTCCCGGAACTCCCAGACGATCCAGCAGGATTCATCGAGACGCTCGCCGACGTGGCCGATCACGAGGACACCCTCGCCGTCCACGACGCCAGCCACGGTGGCCTCGCGGTCACGCTCGCGGAGATGGTCCACGACGACGCTGGTGCGGACGTAACGGTCGACGCCGCCGACCCGGTCGGTGCGCTCTGTCACGAACAGCCGGGCCGGGCCGTCATCGAAACGACCGACCCCGAAGCCGTGGAGGCAGCCTTCGACGGCGTCGCGCCGGTCGTCGAGATCGGGTCGGCTGACGAGTCGGGGACACTCAAGCTTACCGTCGGGGAGAAGTCACTCGGCTACGACGCAGATGCGATCGCCGATCTGCGCGCTGTTCTCGAAGACGAACTCGACTGACGGCGCGGCCGATCAGGCCAGAAGGAGCGCGAGGCCGAACGTCGCCAGCAGGCCGACGGCGGCGATGGCCATGCCGGTGCCGACCTGTTCGATGGTGTATTCGCCCTGGGGAGCCGTGCTTCGCAACGGCGGCTCGTGGGACGGCGGCGCGGGATCGGTCGGGTCGTATTCGGGGCGCTCGGTGTCGTGATCGTCGCTCATACGAGGGCCTTTCTCCGGGTTGCACTTCGAACTGTCGGTGCCAGCAGGCCGGGACCATCGGGTCAGAGAAGCGTCGGAAACGCCCTTGGCCGCGGTGTTGTAATAGGTCGATCGAACGGTGGTGTTCAGATAAGCACCGAGCAATGATTTTGTTTCTGCCGGCTTTCCAGCCGAATCCTGACGGCCTGCGAAAATCGAAGATTTTCGGGATGACGAGAGAGCGAAGCTCTCTCGAACCACCTCGCTTCGCTCGGCAAGAGAGCTTTTTTGGCGGGGGTCAAGTGCTCGCCGGAGGCGAGCACGGGGCCCCGTGAAAAAAGATCGTCTCCTACTGGAAGCCGATCCGGTCGGAGCCGCGGGGCTGGCGCGAGTCGGGGCCGCCGCCCTTGAACTGGTCTTCCATCTGCTCGAAGTACTCCCGGATGTCGTCGGTGACGGTCGGCCGGACCCCCTCCAGGGCCGACCGGAAGTGGGCCATGCCGATCTCCTCGGCCTCGTCGTTCTCCCGGAGCGCCTGGATGGCCGCCTCGCGGGCGATGCTCTCCAGGTCGCTGCCGACGTAGCCCTCAGTGATCTCGGCGAGTTCGCGCAGCGAGACGTCGGGCGAGAGCGGCGAGTCGTCGGTGTGGATCTGGAGGATCTCCTCGCGGCCATCGACGTCGGGTTCGCCGATGTAGACGAGGCGATCGAAGCGGCCCGACCGGATGAGAGCGGGGTCGATCATGTCGGGGCGGTTGGTCGCGCCGATGACCATGACGTCCTCCATGTCCTCCAGGCCGTCCATCTCGGTGAGCAGCTGGTTGACGACGCGCTCGGAGACGTTCGACCCCGAGCCCTGGCCGCCACGGCCGGGGGCAAGCGAGTCGAGTTCGTCGAAGAACACGACCGTCGGGGCGACCTGGCGGGCCTTCCGGAAGGTCTGGCGGATGGCCTTCTCGCTTTCGCCGACCCACTTGCTCAACAGCTGTGGCCCGCGCACCGAGATGAAGTTGGCGTCGGTCTCGTTGGCGACGGCCTTGGCCATCAGCGTCTTACCGGTCCCCGGTGGCCCATAGAGTAGGACGCCCGACGGGGGCGCGACGCCCATCCGTTCGAACTTCTCCGGGGTGGTCATCGGCCACTCGATGGACTCCTGGACGTCGTTTTTCGCCGACTCGAGCCCGCCGACGTCGTCCCAGCTGATCTTGGGCAACTCGACGAGCACCTCCCGCATCGCCGAGGGCGACACCTCGTTGAGTGCGCCCTTGAAGTCGTCGCGCTTGATGATCATCCGGTCGATGAGGCTCGGCGGGATGTCCTCCTCGTCTAAATCGATCTCGGGGAGGTACCGCCGGAGGGCCTTCATCGCGGCCTCCTTCGTCAGGGACTCGATGTCCGCGCCGACGAACCCGTGGGTGTCCTCGGCCAGGCCGGGGAGGTCGACGTCGTCTGAGAGTGGCATCCCGCGGGTGTGGATCTTGAGAATCTCCTCGCGGCCGGTCTCGTCGGGCACGCCGATCTCGATCTCGCGGTCGAAGCGACCGGGACGCCGGAGCGCGGGGTCGACCGAGTCGACGCGGTTGGTCGCGGCGATGACGACGACCTGCCCCCGGGATTCCAGGCCGTCCATCATCGTCAGGAGTTGGGCGACGACCCGGCGCTCGACCTCGCCGGTGACGTCCTCGCGTTTGGGCGCGATCGAGTCGAGTTCGTCGATGAAGATGATCGACGGGGACTCCTCGGTGGCGTCCTCGAATATCTCCCGGAGTTGCTGTTCGGACTCGCCGTAGTACTTCGAGATGATCTCCGGACCGGCGATCGAGAAGAAACTCGCCGAGGTCTCGTTGGCGACGGCCTTGGCCAGCAACGTCTTGCCCGTGCCGGGCGGGCCGTGGAGGAGGACGCCGCTGGGCGGCTCGATCCCCAGTTTCTTGAAGATCTGGGGGTGTTTCATCGGCAGTTCGACCATCTCGCGGACGCGCTGGATCTCGTTCTCCAGGCCGCCGATGTCCTCGTATGTGATCCCGCCCCCGGTCTTGTCGTACCCCGAGATCGGTTCCTCGCGCAACTCGACGTCGGTGTCCTCGGTGATGAGGACGACGCCCTCGGGTTCGGTCTCGACGGCGATCAGCGGGATTGCCTGGCCCGGCGAGCGCATGAAGGGGTGGTTCGTCGAGGACATCACGGGGACGATGTCGCGCTCGACGACCGGCCGCTTCAAGATCTGACGTTTGACCATGCCAGCGGCATCCGAGCCGAACTGGACGCTCGCCTCCTCGGGCGGCGCGAGCACGAGCGAGTCGGCCTTCTCGGCTTCGGCCTTGCGGATCTCGACGCGCTCGCCGATGCCCACGTCGGCATTTTGCCGGGTGAAGCCGTCGATGCGGACCGTGTCGGTGTTCCAGTCCTGGCGGTCGGCACGCCAGACCTTCGCGGCGGTGGTTTCGGCCCCTTCGATCTCGATGATGTCGCCGGGGGAGAGCTTCAGGTGCAGCAGCGTGTCGGGATCGAGGCGCGCGATACCCCGCCCCGAGTCGTTCGGGTAGGCTTTCGCGACCTCAAGTTGGACTTCGTTCATGATGGGGATGCAGTATGACACACTCAGGCATCCCGGGAGATATGCTTTTTGCTACCCAGGGTTTCCTCAACGTATCTGGAACGGTCGGTGGCGACGATCGAAAAGAGGCCAAACAGGTGGCTCGAACCGCGTCACTCCTCTCTCGCACCCACCGCTGTCTGTCCCAAACTGCAGATTCGGCTGGCTTCGTCAGTCTTCTTCCCAGTAATAAATGTCCTCTTTGGGTGCGCCGCAGGATGGACACTCTTCGGGGAGTTGCTCGATCTGTCCCATCTCGCCGCAGGACCAACAGCGCCACATGAGTTCAGCCTCGCCCGCAATCCCGCTTGCGAGATGTTCACTCGAAAGCGCTGCGATCCCGTCGTCGGTCGAGACATAAAACCCGTGTTCGTCGAACCCCCGCACTGTCCCGAGCTTGTTGCCTGCTCCGTCGTAAACACCTGTCCCGAAGGTCACCTCAGTGGGTTCGGACGCCATCGTGGGTAGTCAAACGATAGCACACTCCAAAAAGCTACTGTCCTCCTGTCAGGTCTGCCGGCAATCGTTCAGCGTCCACCATTCAGTGCTCAGGGTAGGCCCATTCTCGGGGAGTTAGCCACCGCCGTCGTGCCTTACCGCGAGAACAGGCTCGTGTGGACGGGCGCGAAGTCGCTGTCGGTCGACTCCTCGGCGTCGTCGCTCGTGTCCGTGATGGCCGACCCGGCGACGCCGTCTTCGAGGAAGTCCGCGAGCGGTGGGCCGACGTTCTCGGGTTCGACGAGGAACGCGTCGTGGCCGTGGTCGGATTCGATCACGTGGTGGGCCGTCCCGACGGTTGCGTCCCTGAGGGAGTCTGCTAAGGATTCGGCCTGGGCGACAGTGAAGTGCCAGTCCGACGTGAATGACATCACCAGCGCTTCTCCGTCGAAGGCCGCCAGCGCGTCGGCGTCGGACTCGAAGCCCGCGGCGAGATCGTAGTTTTCCGTCGCGCGCGTCATCGTCAGGAACGCGTTGGCGTCGAAACGGCCCACGAACTTCTCGGCCTGGTAGTCGAGGTAGGATTCGACGTCCCGGTAGGGAAAAAACGAGGCCGCGGGCTCCTCGGGGAAGGATCGATGGGCGTCTCTGCCCGCCGAACGGCGGCCGAACTTCCGGTCCATCGAGGCCTTCGAGAGATACATTACGTGGCCGATCTGGCGTGCCAGGGCCATGCCGTCCGTGGGTTTCGGATGATCCTCGTCGTAGTAGTCGCCGCCGTCCCAGGCAGGATCGCTGGTGATCGCGCGGCGCTTGATGCCGTGCAGCGCCAGCGACTGGGTGTCGAGTCGCGCGGAGGCGGCGATCGGGGCGATCCGGTCGACGTGGTCCGGGTGGCGTTTTGCCCATTCGAGGACGTTCATCCCGCCGACGCTGCCGCCGACCACGGCGTGGAGATGCGGTACCCCGAGTTCATCCAACAGTTTGCGCTGGGCCTCCGTCCAGTCGCTGACCGTAACCGGCGGGAAGTCCGTCCCGTAGGGCTCGCCGGTCTCGGGGTTCGTGCTCGCGGGACCGGTCGTCCCGTAGCACGACCCGGGGACGTTCGCACAGATGACGTAGTACTCGGTGGTGTCGATGGCCTTGCCCGGGCCGACGATGTCGTCCCACCACGCGCGGGCCTGGCCGCTGGTGGCGTCGTCGGCGTCGGGGTGGGCGGCGACGTGGGCGGAGCCCGTCAGGGCGTGACAGATCAGCACCGCGTTGTCGCCCTCGAACTCGCCGTAGGCCTCGTAGGCGATCTCGAGTTCGGGGATCGACTCCCCGCACTCGAATTCGAACTCGCCCACTGAGACCGTCTCGTGTTCGGCGGTGACCGTCATGTAGCTGTCTCGATTCCCTCTTTGAGGTCCCCAATGATGTCTCTGACGTCTTCGATCCCGACCGACAACCGGATCATGTCGGGCGCGACGCCGCTCGCGCGCTGCTCTTCGGGGGAGAGTTTGGCGTGGGTCGTCGAGGCCGGGTGGATGATCAGCGTCTTGGCGTCGCCGACGTTCGCGAGGAACTGCGCGAGGTCGGTCTCCTCACAGAGCCGTTTGGCCCCCTCGTACCCCCCGGAGAGGCCGAACGTGACCATGCCGCCGTATCCACCCTGCAGATACTCGCTGGCTTGCTCGTGGGTCTCGTGGGATTCCAGACCCGGATAGGACACCCACTCCACGGCGGGATGGTCGGCGAGGAACTTGGCGACACGTGTGGCGTTCTCGCAGTGACGTTCCATCCGCACTGCGAGGGTTTCGGCCCCTTGCAGCGTCGCCCAGGCATCGAAGGGTTTCTGGCCGTCGCCGACGTTTCGGACGGCCCGCTGGCGCGTTGCCACGGCGAAGGCCCGCTCGCCGAAGCGATCGACGAAGCTCTCGTCGTCCAGCGCGCCGGCACTCTCGCCCAGCGCGGGATACTTTTCGGGATGGTCCGCCCAGGGGAAGCTTCCGCCGTCGATCACGACGCCGCCAACAGTGGTCCCGGAGCCGTGAATCCACTTCGTCGTCGACTCCCAGACGACGTCCGCGCCGTGTTCGATCGGATTGCAGAGATAGGGCGTCGCAAAGGTGTTGTCCACGACGAGCGGCGCACCGTGATCGTGGGCGATGTCGGCGATCCGCTCGATGTCCGGCGTCACGAGCGAGGGGTTGCCGATGGTTTCGAGGTGGACGTAGGCCGTCTCGTCGTCGATGGTCGCTGCGTAGGCCCCATAATCGAGGGTGTCGACGAACCGCGCTTCGATCCCTCGCTCGCGGGCGGTCGTCGTCAGATAGGAATGGGTTCCGCCGTAAATCGAGGACGCAGAGACGATATTCTCGCCCGCACTGGCGAGGACGGTCGTCGTCGCGTCCAGAGCGGCCATTCCTGACGCAGTCGCGACGGCGTCGACGCCGCTCTCGAGCGACGCCAGTCGACGTTCCAGAGATCGGACCGTCGGGTTGTCGAAGCGACTGTAAACGTTGCCCTCAGCCTCCAGGGCGTAGAGATCTGCCGCCCGATCGGCGTCCTCGAAGGCGTAGGAGGTCGTCTGGTAGATCGGCGGTGCGACTGCGCCGGTCTCGGGATCCGGCGACTGGCCCGCGTGCAGACACCGCGTCCCGAACTGTCGTGATGGGGATTCCTGACCGCTCATGTTTCATATGCATATACCTCTGAACTGGTATAACCACGAGTTACGGCAAAATTGGGGATCGTGTCGCTGCAGTGTCCTGTCTGCCGACCGGCGATTTCTCGTTTCGAGGTCCTGTGGCCCACTGTCCCTGCGCCCCGTCGATCTTTCGACCCCTCGTGCGTGCAGTCTGCCGGCTTCCGATCGGCAGTTCACACGCGGGCGAGTGAGACAGGGAAATGAGCGCGTGAGCAACTCGCCCCCTGTGTCACTCTCGAATACTGTTTTGTTGAAAAGTACGACCGCGTATGTATATGAATAATTATGATGAACTATATACATTGGAACACAGAACTGTTCAGCACGCCAACCAACCGCCGAGCAGGCACCCAGGCCGAGACATCGGATTCGTGTCGGCTCAGGAGACAACAGTTGCTCGGTCGGCACAGGGTCGGCGACTGGGTGATCGGCGTCATTGGCGTCGAGGCGCCCGGGGAGCGAACATGATTCACAGATTCACACGACGTTCACAGCGGCGATCCGGAGGCGCCGACAGCCGACGATGACCTTCCAGCACGAACGGGTCGTGATGGTCGGTCGAGGTATCGAGAATCACGGACAACCACACGGGCAGTTTCCGTCGGTGGCCGACGGCAATCACCTGCGCTGGAGTTTCGATCCGGCGGTCGGATTCGCCGATCACGGGTATTACCTGTTCCGTCGCGAACACGTCGGCGACGAGATCGATCCGACGTCGGTCGAGGATTACGTCGAGGGTGGGGGTGCGACCACCACGACGTACTCGGTTTCGACGCCGAACGGGCCGATCACGTTCACCAGTGATCGGCCGCAGTCGTTCGTCGCCGGCGGTGGCCTCGCGGTCGACGTCGACCCGGGACCGGTCGAGGTCGAGTTCCCGGAGCCCGTTTTCGAGGTCGCCCTTGACATTCGGGTGAGTGACACCACCGAAGTCCGGGCGGTCGCCGGCGACGTCACCGTCGACTCAGCCGTCCTCGAGACCACCGGGACGGCGAGGGTGTCGTTCGACCGGATCGAGTCGGTGGTCATCGAAGGCGGACGGGCGACACTCGTTGACGTCCTGTTCTATCCCGTCTCCGCCGGGTACGTGGCCGAATGGAAACCGGTTCCGGGGTTCAACGGGCCCGTGACGCTGCCGCTCCAGCACCCGGACTACCCCGCCACCGGTGGCACCGGCCAGGATCTATCGACGGCCAGAACGTGGGCTCGCGATCGCATCGCGTACGGCGATCCGGCCCATTACACGAAGCCACGGGAGACGCTGGACCGTGGCACGGTCGACGTCCAGTCGGGCTCGGCAGTCGTCACGGGGGCCGGGACGGACTGGTCGACCGACCTGGCCGGCCGGACATTCCGTGTCGGCGGCGATGACACGGCCTACGTCGTCACTGAGGTCCGTCCGAGGGAGAACAACCCCGACGAACTGTTGTTGAGTCGCCCCTACGAGGGACCCACAGCCACCGGCCAGGACTACGAACTCGCCGACGATCGCTTCGGGCAACTCCACGACTATCTGGTGCATCTGGTCGACGAGGGTGATCCCGCCGGCGGCCAGCTCGGCCGGGCGCTCCCGATGCCGATCGAGGGGGCCGGTCGGGCGGAAGTCACCAACGACAAATCCGAGGTAGACGGGACGAACACGAACTGGCGCGAGGAGCTACGCGGGCTCTACGTACAGTTCGCCACCGAGTGGGATGGGACCGTCGAGGTCGCCACCGGTGATCGGACGGTCCGTCGCGAGCCCGGAAGCACGAGCGACCCGTCGTGGTCGACTGACCTGGCGGGGAAGGCGATCCGCTTTGGCGACCAGCGCGCCGTCTACACGGTCGCCGGCACCGACACTGGCGATCCGAACACGCTCGAACTCGACCGGGCCTACGCCGGGCCGGACCGCTCCGGGTCGTCGTTTGCGATCTACGAGTCGGCCCGCTATCGGATCGAAGGAGTCCAGCCAGGCCCGGAGACACTCGAACTTGCGACGCCGTATCAAGGCTCGACGGGGACGACGAGGTACCTGATCACGGGCGCGTTCGGTCCGCAGGGTCAAGAGGCGACGGCACCCTGGCAGAGTCCGCTGGAACTGGCGCTGCTCGGCAGCGTCGACCCGGCAATCGCCCAGGCACTCGGGCTGTATTGGATCGACGAGGACGCCGACCCCGACACCAGTTACGATTACCTGCTGTTGGCTGACCACACCGGGCGCGTCGGTGAGCAACTCGAGCGATCGGAGACGATCAGCCCCGAGGTCCTCGAACTCCGGTACGGCGACGCCGTCGACGGTTACGTCACGTTCGACGTCCAGCGCGGACAGGCACCCCCGCTCGACGCACCGACGGGAACCGAAGTCCACGGCCTCCCGCCGAGTCCACCCGAAGCTCACCAGACACCCGACGGGACCAGATACGGCACGAACACCGCCGGGATCAGCTGGGACGAGGGACCGGGCGCTCAGGGGGCGCTGTTGCCGGACGATGCCGTCCAGTATCACCTCTGGCGGTACGATTTCGACGGCGACAGCCAACCGCCGGCAGCTCCCCCGGCCACTGAATACGACCCCCTGACTGCACCGGCCGTCGCCGACGCGGATCGGGCGGACCCGGTGATGGTGAGTTCGGCGGATGTGGCCGATGTCGAGGGCTGGCCCGCCGACCCGATCCATACCGTCGATCGCGGGTTGCTGGACGGCTGGTACAGCTATCGGGTCAGCGGCGTGGACCTGTTCGGCCGGGCGAGTGAGCCGAGCGACCCCGCCGACTGGATCGAGGACGGCACCGTCGCCCACCAGTCGGCGATCGAACTGCTCGACGACCGTGCGCCGCCTGCGCCACGCCAGGTCGAGGCCCAGGTGCTCGACGTCGAGCAACCGGTCGCGGGGACCGGCGAGGCCCGCGTCCGCTGGATCTGGCCGGAGACGTACCAGGCACAGGCTCCCGACGCCTCCGAGTTCCGGATCCAGTACTACCCGGGCCAACTCAACGAGCAGTTCGGCGAGATCACGGCCGTCAGCCCGCAGTCCGGGGACGGCTACGAGATCGAGACGGACATCCCGGCGCTGTCGCCGGCCGACGGCTACGTCGGTGCGACCCTGCAGGTCGGCGACGCGAGCTACGAGATAGTCGAAAGCGATGCGGCGGGCGACGGCACCCTCACGGTCGAACTGTTGGACCACCGACCGGATCCGAAGCAAACCGTCGAAACGAGCGACGGGACGAAGGAGATCGCCATCGCCGACAGCCGGCCGGGTGCCGCAACCGACCGCGAGAGCACGACGGCCTCCCTGGACGCCGCGATCAAACGAGATCCTCCCGACGTCGGAGCGTCCTGTACGGTGTCGATCCCGCCGGTCTACCGGGAGGGAACCGTGAACGTCACCGACGGCGACCTGATCGTCTGGGGAGTCAACACCGACTGGACGGGCGCGTTAGCCGGCCAGTCCTTCACGACGCCGGACGGTCGGGAGTACACGATTGCAAGCGTCCAGGGCAGGGACAAACTCGAACTCGAATCGCCATACGAGGTTCCGGGCTCTGATGAGAAGCGGACCCGTTTCGACTACGCCATCGAGCACCCGGTCAGAGTCGACTACAGCGATCCCGACGCGTGGGCGACGGCGACCGAACCCAGTGACTGGCGGTCGACCTATGCGACGGTCGATATCGGTGACTACGACGAGCAGGTCGCCGCGAGCGACCAGGACAACCCCCTGGACATCGACTACCGGGCTTACGAGACGACCATCCCCATCCCGAAGGTGGGCGACCCGCCGACCGATCCCTTCGCCACGAGCGAGGCCGAACCGGTCACCTACGCCCACGTCGGCGTCAACACCGTCGACCGACGCGGCAACGCCGGCCAGGTGAGCGCGCCCGTGACACTGACGCGCGTCTTCGAGGAAGTGCCCGAGCCACCGGCCCAGCCCTCTTTCGAGAGTTCGATCGACTACGCCACGCCGCCCGATTACGACGGGGAGGCGAAGTACACCGTCCGGTTCGTCCATCCCGGCGACCATCGCCGCGTCCACGTCTATCGGGCGATGGACAAGGCGATCTTCCGGGCTGATTACAACCGCCGACAGGCGGGCGAGGCGACCCGGACGCTCGATCCAGATCAGACGGACCTGTTCCCGCCGTACCGTCGTGACAGCAGCACGCTCCCGCGCCGGGAGGAGATCCGGGACGCGATCCAGTCGCTGCATGACGCTGTCACGAGCGAGTCGAACTTCGAGGACGCCCTCGCCCACTATCGCGATCTGGAACCGGACGTGCTCCAGACGCTTGCCGGACTCGACGGGACCGACGCCGCCTACACCCAGCGGACGATGGACGCGCTGGATCCCGACGACTATCCCAACCGCAAGGGCCCGGACTTCCAGGCGGGCGATCCGGGGCCGAACTACCAGCCCGGGCCGAACGCGCCGGACTCGGCCGTGTCGGGGAGTGACCTCTGTGCCTGGGTCGACAGCTTCGACGGGACGTCCCGCCGGCGGTATTTCTACCGGACCGGGACGGTCAACGAGGCCGGGACACGGAGCGACGGATTGAGTTATCCGACACGGCCGGTCCAGGCGGTCGATACCGTGCCGCCGACGCCGCCGCGGCTGTCGAAGATCACGGCGGGCCACGCCGATCCGAACGAGTCTGACCACGGGGCGATCACGCTCCGGTGGTCGCCGAGTCCCGGGCGTGACGTCGCGGAGTACACTGTCTACCGTGCCGCCGACCGGGACGACGCCGAGGATATCCGACTGATGCAGGCCGTAGGTACTGTGTCACATACCGACACCGACGAGATCGTCTGGACGGACGAGGGGCCGCCCCTTCTCGAACGTGTGTTCTATCGGGTGGTCGCCGAAGACGACAACGGCAACCAGTCCGATCCGTCCGGCCTATCTTCGGCACGGGCCGTCGATCCCTCTCTGCCGAGTCCGCCAGCGCCGTCAGCGACCTGGACGGCCGACGGCAACGGCGGCCAGGAGATCGAGATCACGTGGTCGAGTGCCAACGAGACGCTACTACAGCGACGGCCTGCGTCCGGGGGCGGATGGAAACCGGTGACCAACTGGTTACCACCAGATTCACACACCGTTTCTGACAGCAGCGTCGATCCGTCGGCCGGCTACGAGTATCGACTCCGCGCCCGCAAAGCGACCGGCGCTATCGGCGCGGGAACAGCAACCACCATTTCCAGCACCTGAGTACAATGCCCGACATTCAAACACTCAAATCGACGTACTTCGTGCAGAGTGACGACGCCGATCCGCCGACGAAACCCGAACCGACGACGTACGAGAACAGCGATCTCGTTCCGCTGATCGACGGCGACGAATACTTCAGCGATCTGGCCGGCGAACTGGCCGCCCTCGGCGACGGGCCGGATTCCGACCAACACTTCCTGTATTCGACTGGGTGGCAGTTCGACCTCAAGGGACTGGTGGAACTCGCGCCTGGTTCGGCCGGGATGAGCGGCAAGCCCGGCATGCGGACGGGGCCGTTCAAACTCACGGCCAGCGCCGATCCGTTGCTGGACCTACTCAAAACGAAGGCTCGTGCTGGCGTCGACGTCCGCCTCCTCGGAAACGTCTTCTGGGCGTTGATGGGGACGCCAGGCGGCTGGCTGGGTCGCCAGCTGTTCCCGAATCAGGCGGGGGCCTGGACCAGAGTCTCCGCGAGTACACTCCACTCGATCGCCGACCTCCGGGAGGAGTCAAAACTCTCGAACGACTGTTGTCTCAACACGCTGTCGCACACCGTCGGTTCCGCACACGCTAAACTCGTCGTACTCCGGAACAAAAACGGGTTCGTCGCCTACACTGGCGGGATCGACTTCGAAGGGAGTCGCCACGCCGCTCGCGACCACACACAGTCCGCCTGGCACGACATTCAGGTGAAGATCACGGGGCCTGCCGTCCAGAGCATCTACGACGTGTTTCGGGCGTTGTGGAACGAACAGGTCGACCGCGATTCGATGACGTTTTCGGTCGGCGATAATCGAGTCCCGTCTGTCCCTTCGGGGGCGGAAGACGTCCCCGGGAAGTCCCTGGGCGCGTCGAACGCGGGGACCCACCACGTGCAATCGCACATCACTATTCCACAATTCAATTACGAGACTGTCAGTTTCGCCCCGGAGGGCGAGTCGCTCTCGTTCGCACCTGCTGGCCGATTCGAAGTCGCCAATGCGTGGCAAACAGCCATCGAGGGGGCCGAGGAATACGTCTACATCGAGAACTACGAGTTCGGATCGCCGACGGTCATGTCCTGGCTGAATGGACGGCTCAAGGCCGAGTCCGATCTCAAGGTCATCCTCCTTTCGGGCACGCGTCCGCCAAGCGAGCCAGCATTGAGTGTCTGGAGCAAACGCGCGATCAAGCAGGAACTGCTCGACGGGTTGAACCAGGCCCAGAAGGACCGGATCGCGATTTTCGGACGCGAGGACGCTTACGTTCACTCCAAAACGCTGCTGATAGACGATTCCTGGGTGTGTATCGGGTCCCCGAACTGCTCGCCACGGAGCCTCTATACCGATATCGAGCATTGTGTGACTGCCCTGGACGAAGCCGGCACTCTCGTCCCGGCGTATCGCGCCGAATTGTGGGGCGAACACCTCGGAGTCTCCGAATCGCAACGACAGGCCGGATTCCCGCTGGAGCAGGCACTCCATGCGTTTGACAACAACTGGGGGTCTTCGGGACTCGGTGTGTCTTCCCCTCCGTTGAAGCGCTTTTCGGTCAGTTCGATCGATTCAGCGTCGACCGGCGTCACCGATTTCCAGGAGTACAAACACCGGACGCTGGACAAACCGGATTCCCGTGAGAACTGGGGGGTGTTCCCGGGATGAGTCCCGACACCGTCTACCGGCCGCTGGGTGAGTATTTCGAGCAAAGCTGGCCCGACGCGTTCCCGGAACTCCCCACTGATGGGGCGCTCGATGAGATCTACATCGAACCGCCCGGCCTGACGAGCGACGATGCCACAGCCCTCTCGAGCAGTCTGCTGTTCGAGCAGGAACTGGCATTGTCCGTCCAGGGATTCGACGCCGTCGAACTGTTGTTGGCGCCGGGTGGACTGGGGACCGCCGTCGACTTCGAGATCCAGGTCGAGCCGGCGTTCGCGTTCCGGATCGTCGACGTGCCCGTCGCATTACGGCTGGACGACGACCTGTTGCAGCCTGTCAAACCAGTCTCCGGATCGGGCGGGAACGCCTTCGAGCCGGATCCGAACGCGGACGCGGTCGAGGTCACAATCGCCACCGCCACTGTCGAGATCGATGGAAGCGGCAACGTCGAACTGGACTTTGACTCCAGCATCTCGTTGCCGCCCTGCATGGTCGGTGACAGCGGGCTGGTGATCGAGGCAACCAACCTGGAGCTGTACCTCGGTAGTGGCTCACCAGCCGGCAAACCCGACGGCTGGCGTGGGGTCACATTACAGAGTGCCTCACTGTACTTGCCCGACCCGCTGTCACAGTCCGTCGGGACGATATCGATCAGTGACGCCGCCCTCGGTAACGGTGGGTTCTCCGGCACTGTCTCGACGACGTGGTCACCCGGCAAGCAGGTCGACCTCTTCGGGATGGACGCGACGCTGCAGTCGGTCTCGCTCACGTTCGTCCAGAACGCGCTCACGGAGTCGACCATCGAAGGGACGATGACGATCCCGTTCTTCGACGATCCGGTCGACATCGAGATCGGGATCGACCTCGATGGCGGACTCGGGGTGACCCTCGCCGGCAGCCAAGGGGCACTCCAGACGATCGAGAAGGAATACTTCACCCTGGAGCTGCATCGCATCGGCTTCGAAATCGGCGATGACACCTCGGCAGTGTTGCTCGGCGGCGTGATCGACCCCAAGACCGACCAGATGGACGCCGACCTCTCGATGCCGGGCGTCGACATCGAGGAGTTGCGTGTCGACGCGGAGGGCAACGTCGACATCGAGGGTGGCTGGATCGAACTGGGTGATCAGTACCAGGCGAAGGTCGCCGGCTTCGGCCTCGAAGTCACGAAGTTCGGCTTCGGCAAGACCGACGACGGCGGGAAGTGGGTCGGCTTCAGCGGCGGCATCGACCTCATCAAGGGCATCTCCGCCGGTGCCTCCGTCAAGGGGCTGCGCTTCGAGTGGGGAGGCGACCGCGATTCCATGGAGGTCTCCCTCGACGGTGTCGGCCTGGAGTTCGAGATCCCGGGCACGCTGAAGTTCAAGGGCGAAGTCTCCTGGGAGGGCCAGGCCTTCCGCGGGGACATCGACCTCGAATTGATCGCCCTGGACATGACTATCGACGCCGAACTCGTCTTCGGGACCGTCACCAAGAACGGCTCGGAGTTCGAGTACATGGGCGTCTACCTCGACGCCCAGTTGCCCGCCGGCATCCCGCTGTGGGCGACCGGCCTCTCACTGTATGGCTTCCAGGGGCTGTTCGCCAGCCAGATGGAACCCGACAAGATCGAGGGGGAGAAGTGGTACTCCGTCGAGGAGGGGGAGAGCTGGTATCACAACGCCGATCCGGCGGGCGTCGTCCCGCTTGGCGAGCAGTGGGAACCCACGGAAGGGTCGATGGGCTTCGGCGCGGGGACGACCATCTCGACAGCGCCCGACAGCGGGCTCTCGGTCGCGACGGACGTGTTGCTGGCCGTGGTCTTCCCCGGCCCGGTGATCATGGTCCAGGGTCGAGCCGACATGATGAAACCGGGCGCGGAAGTCCCGGACGATGCGCCCTTCCAGGCGCTTGCCGTCATCGACGGTCGAGCGGGCTCACTCACGCTCGGCATCGACGCCAAATACAAGGAGGGCGATCAGGGACAACTCCTTGACATCGCCGCTTCCGTCGAGGCCTTCTTCAGCTTCTCGGATCCCGGGGCGTGGTACCTCAACATCGGGAAGAAAGAGCCCCGCGACGCGCGGGTTCGCGCGTCGGCGCTGTCGGTGTTCACCGCCGAGTCGTACTTCATGTTGAACCCGAGCCGGGTCGCGACCGGCATCTGGTACGGCTACGACAAGTCCTGGAGCTTCGGCCCGCTGTCGCTCACGCTCGAAGCCTGGCTCGACGCCAACGCGGTGCTCAACTTCGAACCCGCCCACTTCACCGGCAGTCTCCACCTCCACGGGAAGGCGGCGGTGAAAGCCTTCGGCGTCGGCATCGGGCTGACCGTCGACGCGAAGATCGCCGCCGAGGTGTTCGATCCGTTCCACCTCAAAGGCGAGTTCAGCGCCTCGCTGTCGACGCCGTGGCCCTTGCCCGATCCGTCGGCGACGGTCACGCTGGAGTGGGGCCCGACCAAGGACCCGCCCTCGCTCCCCGAGGTGGTCGACGAGGCCGGAGTCGGCCACGAGAAACTCGCCTCGACGTGGTCGGCCACCCAGGCGGTCGGCCCGAAAACGGTCTCTTCGGCGGAGCCGACCAGTAAACCGAGCGACGGACCGGCGGCGGACGCGCCGGTCGTCCCCCAGGATCCGCGTCCGGAGGTGACCTTCGCGCGGCCGGTCCACGACGAGAGTTCGGTCACGGAGGATCCGAGCCCGCCCAACCCGGCCCGGGAGGTCATCGGCGATCCCGCGAAGAACGAGGGGCCGGTCGACGCGAGGTACGCACTCACCCAGCTGCGCCTGCTGGAATACGATGGCAACAGCTGGTCGGCCGTTGAGGACGTCGGCGGCGACTGGGCACCCATGCCAGCACAGCCCAAACACGGGCAGGGAAAGCAGGGTACGGATCCTGACCTCGTCCAGACGAAGCTGCACCTCTTCGCCCGGACGCCCTTCGCGTACAGTCGTCACACCGGCGGCGCATGGGAGGACTCGCTGTCACAGTCGTTCCCGCAGTATCCCTGTGCGACCGACAAACAGTGCTGGGACTTCGACGACCGGTCGCTCGAGACGGACTTCGATCGTGAACGTGAGTACGTCAGGGAGTCCGATCGCACGTCGATCACCTACCGGAGCCACGACCAACCCTGGCCGCAGTTGACGGTCACCGAGTCCGGCAAAGTCCAGTCCCTGCAGACCCTCTCGGTGTCGATCGAGCCGGCACGCGGCGGCGGGGACGCGCTCGTCCTGGCCGAGGGCGAACGGCGACCCGACACCGAGGCCGAATACCCCTACGAATTCTACGTGTCCGTCCCGGGTTCGCCCCGGTCGGTGAGTCTCACCTTCCAGGGACCGAAATACGAGGTCGAGGGCGAGGTCGTGACCCTCGACGATCAGTCGCCGCTGAAAGAATCGTGGTCGGTCTCGGCCGGCAACGACGACCCGGTGGTGATCACCGCACCGGGCGACGGCAGCGTCGGCTTTCTCACCGTCCGCTTCCGGTTCCCCGGCGAGCCGAGCATGGAGGGCAGACGCCGACTCTCTCTCCTGGAAATCTGTGGCTCGGCGGTCGATCTGGCGAACCCGCCGACGGGGACCGATTCACGCGTCGAGCAAGCGCGCGATCGCCTGGACGCCCTCTCCGAGCGCGGCCAGGTTCTCGAACCCGACACCGACTACCGGCTGGAAGTGGTCACCGCCACTGACGCGGACGGCCGCGGGGACTTCGAGTACGACGAGACGACTTACCGCGCCCACTACTTCGACTTCCACACTGCCGGGCCGCCGGGACTGGAGACACCTGACAAGCCCGGGGAACCGCCCGAGAGTGGGACGGAGGGCAAACAGTCCAGTGGCCTGGCGACGCTGGCCCGGTACGTCGATCAGACGACGCCGGCCACGATCCCTGCCGAGGGCGAGCGCCCGCCATTGCCCCGCCCGGTCTACCGCACCGACCCCATCGGCGCGGACTTCGACGTCGACTACGTCGATCAGCAGTACCGCATGGCGAAACGCGATCTCACGCTGCACCTCTACGACGACAACGATCGACCGGTTCGGGACGCCCGCGGCCGACTGGTCCTCGTCGACGACGAGTGGGGGTCGACGCCCGAACTGTTGCTTGACCGCGCCACAGCCCGGTGGCTCGCGACCGTGGGCGAGAGCCCGTGCCTCGACGACGACGGCATCCGGATCGAGGCAACGAAACGCCTCGAACGCGCCGCCGAGGAGCGCGTGCTCGAACCCGACGCGGTCCACGAAGCGCGTGTGAAGCCCCTCCTCTTCCGTGAGCGTTTCGATCAGGGGACCGACGCATGGTCGGCCACCGGCGGCTCGTGGGGACTGGATGTCCACGACGGGTTCGACGGGGACAGCGGCACGCTCCAGGGCGATACGCTCGGCGTCTCCGGCGGCGTCGTCGGGAATCTCCGGGCGGGGTTGGACACGGTTACGATCGAAACCCAGAGCGGGACCGAAGGGTTCGGTATCGACGCACTTGACGCCGGCGACGACGAGATCACGCTCGACCGAACGCCGAGCGTGGCGGGTCCGGTCGAGTGGTCGGTCCCGGCGCGGTCGGTCGCCGTCCAGACCGGATCGACCGGCGGCGAACGCTTCCGGCTCACCGATCCGCCGACGTTTGGCGGCGACCCACCCGACGAGTGGACCGACTACCGCGTGGCGGCGACGGTGCGCGTCCGGCGCGGCGGCTCGGGCGCGGCCGGGATCACGGTCCGAGATACGGGCAGCGATCGGTACCGCTTCGAACTCGACACCGGCGGGACGCGACGGCTCGTCCGCGTCGAGAACGGAAGCGTCGCCGAAACCTGGGAGGCTTCGGGCGGCTGCGACCCCGGGAGAGACTACCGGGTCGCCGTCGAGGTGATCGGCGACGACCTGCAGGTGCTGGTCGACGACGAGCCCGCCGTCACTGTGTCCGATGCGGATGGGCCCGACAGCGGGACCGTCGGACTCTACGCGGATACACCGGACGCCCAGTTCGACGACATCCGGATCGACGACTTCCGGGCGGGTGCGCCGGTCGCCTACCGCTTTGCGTTCACGACCTCGCTGTTCGCCGACGCTCGCCACCACCTCCAGAGCTTCGACGACGTCGTCTGGCCGGGATCCTACCCCGCGAGCGAACTGAGCGGCGTGACCAGCGTCGCCCTCGGCGACGACACGTCTTCCGGTGAGTTCCGGGACTTCCGGTCGGTCGCAACGGCGCTGTCCGCCGGCGAGGTCGATCGACTGGAGGTCACCCGACTCGATGATGGGGGCCAGCCCAAGGGCCTGTTCGTCAACTCGCCGGAACCGATCGACTGGGACTCGACGGCCATCGAGCTGGAACGTGGCCCGCGATTCGATCACCAACCCGAACCACCCGAGCAACTCAAACTGACCGATGCCGACCCCGGCGCGGCCGACGTGACGGCACTGCTCCGGTCGGATGGCGACCTGCGTGACTACGTGATCGAGTCACGTCGGCCCGGCGCGGGCTTCGATCCGTGGCTGGTCGAGGACGGCCCGTCGCTCGATGCTGACCTCGACGAAGTCGGAACGGGAACCTGGACGTTCGACGGCAGTGTCACGGGCCAGACCGGTGGGACGCTCTCCCTGCTTGGTGACGCCGGTGATTCGACCGTCGCCGAGGTCACTGTCAGTACCGGTGACGCGACGGCTGGCTTGCGCTTTCGCCGCACAGCGGCCGACAGTCACTACCGGTTCGTCGGCGACAGTGACGGTCTCCAGTTGCTTCGAACCGACGGGAGCGAGACCGTCCTCTGGGAGGGCGGCCCGTCGCTCACTGCCGACACCGCCCGGACGCTCACGGTCGAACTCGTCGACGGACGGATCCGGGGGCGTGTCGACGGCGTCCCCTGTTTCGACGTCGCTGATCCCGGCCAGGGTGGCCTCGGCCGGACCGGCCCGACGGTTGCGGACGGCACGGCGACCGTCGAGACGTTCCGGACGGGAGAGGACGCCGTCGTGACGACGCTCGATCGACGCGAGTTCGAGACGTCAGGTCTCGGCGACTGGGACATCGTCGACGAACCGCCCTACACCACCCAGGAGTCCGACTGGCACGTGAGTAACGGTCGGCTTCGCCAGACGAGCAACATCTACGGGTTCGTCGGCGGCGACTACAACGCACCGGGGACCTACGCCGTCACCGGCGAGGAATGGGACGACTACCGGGTCACGGCCCGTCTCTCGGCGGGCGACAACGACGCGATCGGACTCATGTTCCGGTACCGCGACGACGGGAACTGCTACCGGTTCTCGATGGACAACCAGCGGAGTTACCGCCGGCTGATCGCCCGGATCGACGGCGAAGTGCGCCTTCTCTGGTCCGACGAAGACACGGGCTATGAGTCCGGTCGGGAGTATCTGCTGACCGTCGAATGCGTCGGTGATCGCCTCCGTGGCTATCTCGACGGCGAGGAACTGTTCGACGTCCGCGATCGGTCTCACGCCAGCGGCCAGGTCGGTTGTTATACCCGCGCCAACGAGGACGCCTCGTTCCACGACCTCCAGGTGACCGCGCCGGCGGACACCTGGCGGGAGTACCATCGCTTCGGCGAGCAACCCCCGATGCCGGCGGGGACGCGCGTCTCGATCGCCGACTCGGCACCGTCCTGGGTCGGCGAGGCGCGCACCGAGCATCACCAGCCCAGTTCGGGTCGGCCGTTGCCGACGGGACAGACAGTCCTGCGGGTCCGCGATCCCGACGGGACGATCGCCCACGTCCGGGCGTTCCGTGACGCCACGTACACAGCAACGGCAGTCGACGTGCTGCGGAGCGAGGACGGGACTGGACTGCTCCTGTATGATTCGAACGGCCTCGATCCGGGTGCGTACCGACTCACTCTCTCGCCGGATGGCTCGGACAGTCCACTGGACGGGCCAGTCAGCCTGGACCTGCCGTGGGTTCCCCGGTCGTAGGGGTACTCCGTCGGTCGTTCACTCGTTCCGTCCTTGGCGCAGCCGACCACGGACGCGCGGCTATCAAAACTACCATGTTTTACCGCATCGAGGGTACTGGTACGACGATGTGCCCCGTGACTGACGCACCCGACCGCGAGTATACAGACGACTACCCGGAAAAGACGCTGTACATCCCCGGACCGACCGAGGTCCGTGAGGACGTTATCGAGGAGATGGCCCAGCCGATGTTCGGCCACCGGATGGACCGGATGACCGACCTCTACACCACGATCGTCGAGGACACCAAGGACTTCCTCGATACCGACAACGAGGTCATCATCCTGACGGGGTCGGGGACGGAATTCTGGGAGGCCTCGACGCTGAACCTCGTCGACGAGAAGATCCTCGTGCCGACCTGCGGGAGCTTCAGCGAACGCCACGCCAACGTCGCCGAGCGCCTGGGCAAGGACGTTGATCGCCTGGAGTACGAGTGGGGTGAGGCGATCAAGCCCGAAGACGTTCGCGAGGCCATCGAGGAAAGCGACAACGAATACGACGTCGTCGCTAGCGTGATGAACGAGTCCTCGACCGGCGTCCGCAACCCGATCGAGGAGATCGGCGACGTCGTCGCGGAGTACCCGGACACCTACTTCGTCGTCGACGCCGTGAGCGCGCTGGGGGGCGATTACGTCGACATCGACGAGCACAACATCGACGTGATCTTCACCTCGACCCAGAAGGCCTTCGCGATGCCGCCGGGGCTGGCGATCTGTGTCGTGAGTAGCGAGGCCTACGAGCGCGAGATCGAGAAAGACAGTGCCTCGTGGTACGGCGGGTTCCAGCGCTGCCTGGACTACTACGACCGGAAGGGCCAGACCCACTCGACGCCGGCCATCCCCATCATGTTGGCCTACCGCAAGCAGATGAAACACATGCTGGAGGAGGGCCATCACGCCAGGGACGAGCGCCACCGCGAGATGACCGAGTACGTCCACGAGTGGGCGCGCGAACACTTCGACCTGTTCGCCGAGGAAGGCTATCGCTCTCAGACGGTCTCCTGTATCGAGAACACGCAGGGCATCGACGTGGCAGCGACCATCGAGGAAGTCTCGGCGGAGTACGACATGGTGTTCTCGAACGGGTATGGCTCCCAACTCGGCGAGAAGACCTTCCGGATCGGGCACATGGGCGAACACGACCTCGAGAGCATCCGTGAGTTGACTGAAGCCATTGAGGACGTGGCCGGTCTGTGAGAATTGGCGGCAGTAATGTGAGCGAGTCGGACACAGTTGCACGGTGGGATTTGAGTTACTGTCCGTCGCTATTGTTTACCTCACATAAATGATGCGGTCGACGTCAGGTTTAATCCCAACTTAAGGGAAACTATTTGACTTAGGCCCCATTTCGTCTTCGTAATTCCAATGGCCAGGGACGAACTTCCAGACGGGGCACCGGGGAAATACGTCCCGTTCGGACAGCGGTCGTACTATCTTCCGGACGAACTGCCGCCAGCGGATGGAATCGAACTCAGCTCCGGGTTTCAGGAGACGCTTCAGGATGCGATCTACCAGCTGGGTCGTCTGGAGGGGATCAGTGAGGAAACGGACGCGAGCCCGATCGTCTACACGTCACTCGTGCGGCGCGAGGCGGTCGAATCGGTCCTCATCGAGGGGGCAGACATCGAACTCGAGGACCTCTTTCGGCCCGAGGACATCGACCACGGCGAGACGACCAAAGACATCCGCGAGGGTATCAACTACGAGACGGCCGTTCGGGAGGGGGCCACCCGCGTCTCCGAGACCGGGGAGATCACGGTCGACTTGCTCAACGACCTGCACGGGACGCTCATGGCGGGTGTTCGTGACGAGGGACATGACGCGGGTGCGTTTCGGACGGCCCCGGTCCACATTCCGCCGCCTGAGCCACACTTGACACCGTTCGTTCCACCTGCCGCCACGAAGGTGCCCCACCTCATGGACAACCTCGTGGCGTACATCCAGGACGGTGGTGCCTATCACGACCTCGTCGACCTGGGTCTTGTTCACTACCAGTTCGAGACGATCCACCCGTACGGCGACGGAAACGGCCGCCTGGGACGATTGTTGATCACACTCCAGCTCATCCAGCAGGGCTATCTGAGCGATCCGTACCTCTACCCGAGCGCGTATTTCAACGAGCACAAGATCGAGTACGTCAACCGAATGCGCGCGGTGAGCGAGGAAGGGGCCTGGGAGCCGTGGCTCCAGTTTTTCGTCGACGGTATCCGCCAGCAGGCGGCCGACGCAGTCGCCCGAACGGACGAGCTGCGCGAACTGCGCCGGGAGTACGAGATGCGCTACGGTCACGAGAAGGCCGCCCGGGATCGGCTGGCGATGCGGCTCTTCCAGTATCCATACGTCACGACGAAGGAAGTCCAGAAACTGCTCGACGTGTCCCACCAGACCGCCCGGAACGCGATCATGGCTCTGGAGAACGAGGGTGTTCTTCAGGAGACCACCGGGAAGGAGCGCTACCAGGAATTCAAGGCAGTGGACATCTTCGACATCCTGACCCGGTCGTTCGATGAATCGGCGTAAATCTCGATTTGAGTTAGCGTCGGTAGCATAAACGATGCCATATAAACCCATCGAGCGTGTGACAGTATAAATAAAAAATATCTCCCGGAATTTTGAGTTAGGATAGATCTTCGGGACGTAATCCAAGTGTGTTTGGGGGTGGTAGCATTTTCGGACAGTGCCCGAGGCGGTTCGCGTCCGGACCTCGTGGGTAGGTGACACGGAAATCTGCCGTGGTGTGATCCATTGGGCCCTTCGAACGGTAGCCTTATTCTCAGGCCGCCGCGAAGCGACGATATGACAGCGGTCGAGCCGCCGGACAACCCCTACGTCGAGAACCCACCGACGGACTTCGAGTCGGTCGATGCACTCGACGCCGAGTCCGCCCACGAGCAGGCCGAACAGTTGCGCGAGGCTATCAGATATCACGACCACCAGTATTACGTGGAAAACGACCCCGTCATCGGCGACCGGACCTACGACGCCCTGTTCGCCCGTCTGCAAGACCTCGAAGACGGCTTCGGCCTCGACCGCGAGAACAGCCCCACCCAGCGCGTCGGCGGCGAACCGCTGGACAAACTCGCATCCGTCGAGCACGTCGCGCCGATGCAGTCGATCGACCAGGGTGGCGAGGTGACGGAGGTCCGGGAGTTCGATGAGCGCGTTGCCCGCGGGATGGGCGACGCGGGCTTTGACCCCGACGCCCGCACCTACTTCTGTGAGCCGAAGTTCGACGGCCTCTCGGTCGAAATCGTCTACGAGGACGGCGTCTACCAGCGGGCGGCGACCCGCGGGGACGGCGAGGTCGGCGAGGACGTCACCGAGAACGTCCGAACGATCCCGAGCGTGCCGGGCCGACTGCGCGGCGACTATCCGGACACGCTGGCGGTCCGCGGGGAGGTCTACATCCCGACCGAGGACTTCCAGGCGTACAACCGCGAGCGCATCGAACGCGGCGACGACCCCTTCGCCAACCCCCGGAATGCGGCCGCCGGGACGCTCCGCCAACTCGATCCCACGATCACCGCCGAACGTCCACTCGCGATCTTCTTCTTCGGCGTCCTCGATGCGAGCGTCGAGTTTGAACGGAACAGCGAGGTCTACGACCGCCTCCCCGAGTGGGGACTGCGGGTGACCGACCTCGCCGAGGAGGTCGACTCGATCGAGGACGCCATCGACTACCGCGACCGCTTGCTCGATGAACGGGACGACCTCCCCTTCGAGATCGACGGCGTCGTGATCAAGCTCAACGACCGGGCAGCCTGTGACGCGCTGGGATCGACCGCGCGCGCGCCGCGGTGGGCCTTCGCCTACAAGTTCCCCGCCCGGACCGAACGGACGACGATCCGGGACGTCGTCGTCCAGGTCGGCCGGACCGGGCGGCTGACGCCCGTCGCGCTCATGGACCCAGTCGAGGTCGGCGGGGTGATGGTCTCGCGTGCCTCGCTGCACAATCCCGCCGAGATCGAGCGGCTGGGTGTCGACGTCGGCGACGAGGTGCGCGTCCAGCGGGCCGGCGACGTGATTCCGGAGGTTGCGGAGGTCCTCGATGCGGCGAGCGATGGGACCTTCGACTTCCCCGAATCCTGTCCCGTCTGTGACAGCCCGGTTGAGCGGGACGGCCCGCTGGCGTTTTGTACCGGCGGACTGGCCTGTCCCGCCCAGTTAGAGCGGGCGATCGTCCACTACGCCAGCCGCGCCGGCCTCGATATCGAGGGACTGGGTGAGGAACGGGTTCAGCAACTCCTCGATGCCGGACTGGTCGAAGAACTGGCAGACCTCTACGAACTCGGACAGCTCGATCTCACCTCGCTGGAAGGCTGGGGCATGCAGTCGGTCGCCAATCTCCAGGAAGAGCTCGAAGCGAGTCGCGAGCCACCGCTCGATGATTTCCTCGCGGCGCTGAACGTCCCCTCGCTCGGCGATGCGACGGCGACCGCCCTCACCCGGGAGTTCGGGTCCTTCGAGGCCGTGATGGACGCCGACCGCGAGCAGCTGCAGGCGGTCGACGATATCGGGCCGAAGGTCGCCGAAGAGATCCGGGAGTTCTTCGAGACCGAGCGCAACCGCGAGGCGATCGAGCGGCTGCTCGAACACGTCGATCCTCAGCCCTACGAGGTCGAGGGTGGCGACGAACTCGACGGGCTGACGTTCGTCTTCACCGGGACGCTTTCGAATTACACCCGAAGCGAGGCCCAGGAACTTGTCGAGGTCCACGGCGGATCGGCCACCAGTAGCGTCTCGGGCAACACCGACTACCTCGTGGTCGGCGAAAACCCGGGCCAGCGCAAACGCGACGACGCCGACGCCAACGACGTGCAGATTCTTGACGAGGACGAGTTCGAGAAACTGCTGGCCGAGCGTGGCGTCCTGGACTGATCCGGAAGAGCGGGGAACCGTCCGTATCCCGTCTCACTACCCACTCGACGCGTTTTGACGCATCCCTCGCCCCTATGTCCGTCCAGCGCCAATAATACGTAATGAGTCTCGAATCGACGGGCACGCTCTACAAGGCCCCACGAACGGATGTTTCACAGAACCAGGGGAAGTTCCGCATCCACCTCAACTTTCCCGGGCGGAACCTTCCTGACCACGACGACCACGGGTACGGCCCGCTCGCGACTGTCGTCGAGTCGTTCATGGACCCCGATACGCTCATCTCGATGCACCAGCACCGCAACGAAGAGATCATCTCCTGGGTCCCTGCGGGCGTGATGCGCCACGATGATGGCGAGGGGAACAAGCTCGTGACCGATCCCGAGCACATGATGGTCATGAACGCCGGCAGCGGCTTCTGGCACGAAGAGCGCACGCTCGCCGAGGACCCGCCGCTGCGGATGCTCCAGATCTTCGTCCGCCCGCACAGCCTCGACCTCGAACCGGACATCCAGCACGAGCCCATTCCCGAGCCAGTCGACAACGAGTGGCGCTACCTCTTCGGCCCCGAGGGGTCCGAGGCCCCGCTGTTCGTCCGCAACGATGTCCACTTCTACGACACTCACCTCGAAGAGGGCGAGCGCATTGACCTGCCGACCGAACCCGGCTGGGACACGTATTTCTACGTCTTCGACGGGGCGGTCACTGCCGGGGATACACACTTCGGAAAGACGGAGAGCGGACTGCTTGTCGACGGGGGCGCGACGACAGTCACCGCCGAGACTGAGGCGTTGCTTGTCGCGTTCACCATCGATCCCGACGCGCCGATCACCCGGCAGGGGACGGTCGGCCGGTGAGCAGACGACGCGATTTACTATAGATCGCTCGTCTGGAACCGCCAGTACCCAGCGGCGAGCGGCAGGACGATCCACGCTAGCACGACGATCGCGGCGAAGACAGGCTCATGATACCAGGGGAGACTCTCGCCGATTTCCCCGGCCGCGAGCGGGAACGAACCGACGATCTCGCTGAAGACTGGCTGGGCGAGGTTTCGGAGCGCGGCGAACGGCGACAGTTGGACGAAGACGGCCGCCCACTCCGGCTGTGGCCCGCTCGGCATCGTGAGGCCGTTGAGGAGGTATCTGACTCCGCTAGGGATCACCGTCCACAGTTGCATGACAAACAGCAGGAAGACGCCAAAGGAACCGCCGGCCGACAGCGTCGTCGATCTGGTGAACGTCGACAGCCCGAGCGCGATCGCGGTGAACACCAGCGACAGGAGCCAGATCATCCCGAAGGCACCGGCCAGCGCGACTGGATCGACTGGTGCACCCCGCACGCTCACCACGAGCGGCGCGAGGACAAACACCGCGACGAGGACGACCGTCATGACGGCCATCCGACCGACCAGACTCCCGAGGACGATCGTCCGCCGGGAGAAGGGCAGACTCAACAATACGGAGAGTTCGCCGGTCGCCCGCTTGCCGACGATGTCGGCCTGGCTGATCGTCAGTGCGACGATCGGGGCGAGAATAGCGAACACCGGAATCAGGACCATGGCCGTTTGGCCGGGGGAGACGAACTCGGGATTGTCGCCGACGATGTAGCCGATGCCGAGGGCGAACAGCGACAGAATCCCGAGCAGGTAGTACAGCTGTCGGTCCCGTCGTGAATCGTCGAAGTCCTTGCGGGCGATCTGTAACCACCGCATCTCAGGCACCCCCCGTGTAGGCGGCGAAGAGATCCTCTAAGCTCGCCTCGCTGGTTTCGATGTTCTCGACGGTCGCGCCCGCCTGCTGACAGACGTCCACGACGGCTGCCTTTGCCGGGTTCTCACACCCCGCGACGAGGGAATCTCCGTCGACGCGGACGGACGTGACTCCCTCGATGGCACTGATCTCGTCGCCCAATCTGTCAGGCACGGTATCGAGCGTCACGGTCATCTCGCCGGTCGTGCCGGCCGCCTCCCGGAGGCCGTCGATGGAGTCGACGGCGACGAGGTTGCCGTAATCGAGAATGCCGACCCGATCACAGACCGCCTCGACCTGCTGGAGGATGTGACTCGAGAAGAACACGGTTGCGCCGCGTTCGGCTTCAGCCCGAACGATCTCGCGCATCTGTCGCGCGCCGTTCGGATCGAGGCCGGTCGTCGGTTCGTCGAGGATGAGCAGGTCGGGCTCTCCCACGAGGGCCATCCCGAGCATGAGCCGCTGGGTCATCCCCTTCGAGTAGCCGCTGGCGGGTCGATCGGCTGCGTGGTCGATGCCGACCCGCTCGACGATCCGCTCCGGATCGTCGTCGGCGTTCTTCGCTTCGACGGTGAATTCGACGTGCTGGCGGCCGGTCATCTCGCCGAGCGGACCGAACCGTTCGGGCAACACGCCGGTTCGTTCCCGGACGGCGACGGTCTCGTCCTGTGCGTCCATGTCGAGTACCTCCGCGTGACCGGCCGTCGGTCGGGCGTGATCGAGCAGAATATCGATCGTGGTGGACTTCCCCGCGCCGTTGGGGCCGAGAAAGCCGAACACCTCGCCGTCTTCGACGGTCAGGTCGACTGACTGGAGGGCGGTGACGTCACCGTACGTCTTGGTGACGTCAGTAAGGTCGATGGCGACCATGCTCGCCTTTCCGAAGGTGCCGTGATAATTCTTGTCGTTTCGACAGCCGGCCTACAGATCCGCCTTCGAGAACTGCCAGTACCCGATGGCGAGTGGAACCACGAGCCAGAACGCGAGCACGACGAACCCGACCCACGGCGTGGCATAGAATGCCTCGAAGTCGGGACCGCTCACCCCGGGAATCCCACCCGGCACGAGTGCGGTGAGTCCGGTCGTGAACGCCGCGCTCGGAGGGGCCTGATTGACGAGGAAGACCCAGTTCGGGAACTCACTCAGCGGCGGAAGCGTGAACCCGTTCGTGAGCCAGACGAGGCCGTAGCTGACAGCCCCCCAGAGGAATTCAAAGACCAGGAAGAACCCGATCGTCACCATCGAGGCGCGCGATGTCGACCCCGTAAGTGCTGAGAGACCGACCATGATGCTAATATACGTTATCGCGAACAGCAGCGACATGATCAACAGTGCCGCCAGGGCGGCGGGTGCGAACTCTCCCATCAGGACGCCCCCGAGGGCCCCACCGGCGAGGAGCCCTATCAGTATCGGGACCGTGAGTGTCGCTGACCGGCCGATTACCTTCCCGAGGAGGACGTCCCGGCGGGTGTGGGGCAGCGATAGGAGGATCTTGATCGAGCCGCTCTCGCGCTCACCTGCGATGGCCTTGTAGGCGACGACGATCGCCGTGACCGAGACGAACAACGTCATCTGGCTGGCGAGGAAGTACGCGAGTCCTTCGGGGGTTTGTTCTCCCACCCCCAGATCAATTTCGGAGAAGGCGTAGGCGATCAGCAGCGACAGCAGGATGAACAGCACCGAGAGTCCCCACAGCGCCTTCGACCGTAGCGCATCCTGGAAGTCCTTCTTCGCGACGGCGAGCGTGCTCATCGTGATCCCTCCGTGTAACTCATGAATATCTCCTCGAGTGACGTCTCCTCCGTGCGGAAGTCCGTCACCTCGTGACCGGCGTCCTCGAGCGCCGAGAGGACCTGCGTCTTCGAGCCGTTGCCGACCGAGACGGTGAGGCCGCCGTCACGCCGATTTACTTCCGTGACGCCGCTGACGCTTTCGACGACGGCGATCGCGTCGTCGGTGACGGTTGCGAGTTCGACCCGTAGCGTCGCGCCGTCGCCGGCCGCTTCCCGGAGCCCCTCGATGGAGTCGACCGCGACGAGTTCGCCCGCCCGGAGGATGCCGACGCGGTCACAGACGGCCTCGACCTGCTCCATGATGTGGCTGGAGAAGAACACCGTCGCACCGCGCTCGGCTTCCTCGCGGACGATTTCGCGAATCTCCCGTGCGCCGGCAGGGTCGAGTCCCGTCGAGGGCTCGTCGAGGATAAGCAACTCGGGCTCGCCGACCAATGCCATCGCCAGCGTGAGCCGTTGTTTCATCCCCTTGGAGTACTCGCCGGCCTTCCGGTCTGCGGCCTCCGGGATGCCGACTCGCTCTAAGAGCGCGTCGGGGTCGTCGTCGACCTTCTTCGAGTCGATCACGAACTGGACGTGCTGGCGACCGGTGAGTCGGCCGTACACCTGATACCCTTCCGGAAGGACACCCGTCCGACGGCGAATCTCCTGGGACTGGTCCTGAGCGTCCATACCCAGCACTGTCGCTGACCCGCTCGTCGGCCGGACAAAGTCAAGCAGAATGTTGATCGTCGTGGACTTCCCCGCTCCGTTGGGCCCGAGAAAGCCGAAAATCTCCCCCTCCTTGACCCGAAGGTCGACGCCGTCGAGGGCGAAGATATCGTCCCCAAACCGCTTTCCTAATTCGTTCGTTTCGATTGCTGGCATGTCTCGAACGGCGATACGCCGGATTCCCTCTTATAATCACGTGTCAGGTTTCAGGGCCGGAAGGTCACCTGTCGTTTCAGGTATCGCCGACCGGCTGCCGTCATCACCGTCGCTCGACACGCCAAGTCGTCGCGTTCGAGTACGCCCACCGCTCGACATCGAGATCGTCGGCTTCTTCTCTGAGATCCGCGAACAGCTGGCCGATCTCGCGAGTCGAGAGTTCGAGGTCGCGGGCGACGAACTTGCTCTTGAGATAGCACTCGCCCTCGGCTGTCCGGTCGTGGAGGTACGCTCTGAGCCGCTGGCGTTTCGTCTCGGTCTGGCCCGTCATCGGGATCCCTCCGTGACTGGCCGGCGGTCACTCGATCCAGCGATCCAGCCGGTCGCGGGGTCGTGGCGCTGGCCGATCACTAGACAGATGACGTTGGCGAGGAGGACGATTGCGACGACGTCGGCCGATGTCGGGACGACCGCCAGTAGCGCGATCGCGACCACTGGGAGGACGACCGCGCCCCAGAACCCGACCGCCAGGAACGCTCGCCGAAGCGTCGTTGAGACGGTTCGGTTCCGATCGTCGGGTGGGAGACCAATCCAGTCCATGTTCTCTCCCACGGATCCGTGCCTTCAAAATGTCACGGTAGGTCAAACTCTCCTTTGAGCGTGCCGCCCTTTGCTTCTGCGCCGAGTCCCTTCTCCGAACTCGCTTCGTTCACGGTGCCCTCACACTGGATCGTCGGGTTCGTGCTGTTCGGCCATCCGCTCGGCTTCGCGGACGTATCGGTCCCGTTCCGACTCATCGACGGGTTCCAGCCGATCAGGTTCGATCTCGATGGCGGCCGTCACCTGCTCTTTCATCAGTAATGCGGTCGATCGTTGCTGGGTAACGGCTCGCGAGCCGTCCGGCGTCGCGTAGATGAGTGTCACGAGGTCCTCGTCGTAGAAGTCCCGCTCGACGAGCCAGCACTGAACGGTGTCATCGGTCATGGAAACCCGTTTGTCGGGTAGCGGGTTGTATCCTCCGACCGATCGTCGGCCCGACGACATCGTCGCCCCCACCCATTGATTTCTTGTGATCGGGCCACGTACTGCCAGTGATGGCCGACTGGAGTGATCGTGTCGAGGAGTTGCTCTACGAGGGCGAGGACGTGACCGAGCGCGTCTCGGCCGGCGACGCGCACGTGGTCGTCACGACCCACCGCGTACTGGCGTTCACCCCCGCAATGGAGGGCGAGAACTTCCGCCAGGTCGAACGCCCCAACGTCACCGACGTCGCCGTCAAGTCCGGTGGTGAAGCCCGATTCCTGATGATGGGGCTCAGGACCGGCCTGTTCGGTATCGTCTTTCTCGCCGTCGGGTTACTCGTCGACTTCGGGGCGCTGATGGGCGACATCGATCTCACTGACACCGGCAGTACCGGGCAGTTGGGGATCGGTGGCATCCTCGGGATGGTCCAGGGGATGATCTCGATCATTTACAGTCTCGATGACTACATGCGCATGCTCGGCGCGCTGTTGTTGCTGGCCGCACTGGTTCCCACTGCAGTGTATCTCTACTCCCGGGAGACCCATCTGGTTCTGACGGTGGCTGGGGGCGACGACCTCCCGATCGCGTCTTCGCCTGCGGACGCCGAGGAGACCCTGGCACGGCTCAGGGAAGCCATCCTGCCCGAGGGCATCCCTGCCGGGAGCGAGAGCCGATGGTCGATCGACCTGCTTGACCGCCTCGGGTGACAGCGAACGCCCACTCCCGTAGGGAATGTTGGGACGCCACGTTCAATTTGCTCTGGACCGTACCTCGGGTCGATGGATTCGGCCGAGGTTCGAACCCGTGCAGGTAATCTCCCGACGGAGCCTGGCGTCTACCAGTTTCTCGACAGCACGCGCGCGGACGCAACTGTGCTGTACGTCGGCAAAGCCGTCGATATACGCGATCGCGTCCGATCCTACGCCGATCCGCGCGGTGAACGAATCCGTCGGATGGTCGAGCGTGCTGCCGATATCGATGTCGTCGTCACCGACACCGAGACCCAGGCGCTGTTGCTGGAGGCCAACCTCATCAAGCGCCACCAGCCACGGTACAACGTCCGGTTGCGCGACGACAAGTCCTACCCGCTCGTCCAACTCACCGACCACCCCGCGCCGCGGATCGAGATCACGCGCGATCCCGACGAGGGCGCGGACGTCTTCGGTCCCTTCACCGACAAGAGCCAGGTCGAAACCGTCTGCAAGGCGATTCGGGAAACCTACGGCCTCCGTGGGTGTTCCGACCACAAGTACGCGAACCGCGACCGCCCCTGTCTGGACTACGACATCGGGCTGTGCTCGGCCCCGTGTACTGGCGAGATCAATCCGGCAACCTACCGTGAGGACGTTGCGGCAATCCGGCGGTTCTTCCGCGGCGAGACCGGCGTGCTCGCGGAGCCGATCCGCGCAGAGATGGAGCGGGCCGCCGACTCGGCAGCCTTCGAGCGGGCGGCGAACCTCCGAGATCGACTCGCCGTCGTCGAGTCCTTCCACACGGGGGGCGGTGGGGCCGTCGAGTCGACCCAGGACCGGACGACAGACGTGCTGGCCGTCGCCCTGGAGGGAGACGCGGCGACGGTTGCACGACTCCACAGTACGGAGGGTTCGCTGGTCGATCGGGAGCGTCACGCCGTCGATACCCCTGACGATCGACGGGCTGGCGATGTCCTCGCCGCCTTCGTCCCGCAGTACTACGCCGAGCGGGAGTTGCCCGATCGACTCCTTCTTTCGGAACGGTTACCGGACGACGACGTTCGCTCCTGGTTGACTTCGGCTGGTGTCGACGTGGTCGTCCCCGGCGCGGGACGGGAAGCGACGCTGGTCGATCTCGCACTGAAGAACGCGAGACGCAAGACGGGGCAGGAGGACGGCGTCGCCGCGCTCGCCGACGCGCTCGGGCTGGATACCGCCGACCGCATCGAGGGCTTCGACGTGAGCCACACCGGCGGTGGGAGTGTCGTCGGCAGCGACGTCTGTTTCGTCGACGGCTCCCCGGCGAAACCCGACTATCGCCGCAAGAAACTCCCCGAGGGAAACGACGACTACGCGGCCATGCGCTCGCTGGTCGACTGGCGAGCCGAGCGGGCCGTGGAGGACCGTGACGACCGGCCCGATCCCGATCTCCTGCTCATCGACGGTGGCGAGGGGCAACTCGCGGCTGCCCGGGCGGCCATCGAGGCGGCAGGATGGGACATCCCCGCGGTCGGCCTGGCGAAGGCCGAGGAACGTGTCATCACGGCCGATCGGACGTACGACTGGGCTGAAGACACACCACAGTTGCAACTGCTCCAGCGCGTCCGCGACGAGGCCCACCGCTTTGCGGTCCAGTATCACGAGATCCTCCGGGACGACGTCTCGACGGCGCTCGACGACGTGCCGGGGATCGGCCCTGAAATTCGCCAGCGGCTGCTGGGGCGGTTCGGCAGCGTCGAGGGGGTGCGGGAGGCGTCGCTGTCGGAACTACGCGACGTCCCAGGTGTCGGCGACACGACCGCGAAAACGATACGACGGCAGCTTTGACGTGGGGTTCCGGAGTATTCTCCCGACGTGACCGAGGATTTATTATGCACACGATAATATTATCGCATGCATAATGATCGACCGGGAACCCGAACGGGAATGGCTCATCCCCCGGATCGAAGGCCCAGACCGGGAGACGCTCGTCGTCTACGGACGCCGTCGGGTCGGGAAGACGACACTGGTCACGGAGTCCCTGGCGACAGCCGAGGTAGAATCGGTCTACTATCTCTGTGATCGACGCGGGACATCGGTAAACGCACGGGCGTTCGGCGAACGGTGTGCGGAACACTTCGATGACGTCCCGCCGGCAGTCGATGGCTTCCTCGATGCCTTTCGATACGTGGCTGATCGTGCCGAGGGTCCGTTTGTCGTCGCCCTCGACGAGTTTTCGTACCTCGTCGAGGAGGACGAAACCGTCCCGTCAGTTTTCCAGACTATCGTCGACGAAGTGCTTGCTGGAACAGACGTCTCGCTCATCCTGCTTGGCTCGTCGATTTCGATGATGGAGGACGGTGTCCTGAGTTACGAAAGCCCACTGTACGGGCGGCGGACGGGGCAGTGGCGGATGGAGCCGATGACCGTCGGCGAAGCCGCTGCGTTCTTTCCGCAGTACGATCCCGTCGAGTTGATCGAGACCTATAGCGTTCTCGGAGGGATTCCGGCGTACCTCGAACAGTTCGATCCTGCCAGTGACCTCCAGGATAACATCGAACGGGAGATCCTTTCGAAAGGCGCGTTTCTGTACGATGAACCGGAGTTCCTCCTCCGGCAAGAACTCCGGGATCCGACGACGTACATGTCGATTCTCGAGGCGATCGCGGCAGGAGCGACTCGCGTCACTGAGATCGGAAACGAGATCGACCGCGACGCGAGTTCGCTTTCACGATATCTGGACAACCTCGTCGAACTCGCGCTTGTCGAGCGGGAAACGCCGGTGACTGATCCTGACGGTCGGGGGGTGTATCGACTCACCGATCATTTCGTCCGCTTCTGGTTCCGGTTCTGTCTGCCGAACCGATCACTACTCGAACAGGGTCGTTCAGAACCCGTCCGGGAATCTATCGAGGAGTCGTTCCCGAGTCACGTCAGCTGGACGTTCGAAGATGTCTGTCGACAGGCAGTTCGATCAGCCGCGTTTCCGGTCGACTGCTCGCGCGTCGGGCGCTGGTGGTACGACGACCAGGAAGTCGACGTGGTCGGGATCGACGAGGCGACGGAAACACTGCTGTTGGGGGAATGTAAGTGGACTGTTGAACCAGTCGGCCCTGGATTGCTAGCGGACCTCGAGACGATCGAACCGTCCGTTAGATGGCGTGGTTCGGACCGATCAGTCGTTTACGCGCTGTTTTCGAAGAATGGATTCACCGGGGAGTTGCGGGAGATCGCACTCAACCGTGAAGATCTCATCCTTTGTACCCCGGCGGATGTGCTTGATTGTTTTGAAAGCTAATCGCCACTCGCGGGCGTTCCGACAGTCGCATCGGCCTCCGATCCGACGCCGAGCCATGCCGACGCGGGTCGGCCAAGCGGGACGTGAACTCCGGCGTTGACACCGAGGCTGTGGGCGAGCATGTATAGCCCCCAGACGAACAGCCACAGGAAGAGGACGCCGGCGATCGCCCGCGGGAAGGCGAAGAGATCCGCGAGGCCGGCACTGACGAGCGTCAGCCCGCCGGTCGGGCCGATGAGGAACTCGAACCACGGCTTGACCACCAGCGCGATCGACCACATCCCGAGGAGGACCCCGAGGAACATGGTCCACGCGCCAAAGAACGGGTTCAACGAGCCGACCGGGCCGACCGCGTCGGCGACGAGCATCAGTCCTGGCCCCCACATGAACAACATCCCGAAGGCAGCCATCAGCGTCCCGCCGGTCGAGTCGCCGTTGCGCAACGAGATCAACCCGGCCGCGAACTGACAGATCCCGCCGACGACGCCGATCGAGGCGACCAGCAGTCCAACGTCGGTGCCCCACCAGCCAAGGAAGTCGCCGGCGAATACCAGGTTGATCCCCGCAAGCGGCGCGAATCCGAGCGCCCCCGGGTCGCCCCATTCACTCTGTGCGTCTGATTGTGACATTTCTTGCCTCTACATTTCGTGGCCCCCACTATACAATTTTCGCTCCTCAGGGTCTGTGTGGACAATTATGGGGGATTCCGGGCGTCGGGAGCGTAGATCGGGTCGGGTGCGTATCCAGGGGTCCCTCTGACTCGGCAGTTGACACGCCGAAGGGGCGGGATCCATCGGTAATGGCGGTACGGTTTCCCGTCTTCAGTGGGTCTTTACCCCCGGAGTGCGTGTTTTGGGTATGGGCGACCCCAAATCCGACAGCGTTCCGGCGTCCGAGACGGAGTGGCGTGAGGTTTTGACTGAAGAGGAGTACCACATTCTCCGCGAGCGTGGGACCGAACCCAAATTCAGTGGCGAGTACCTCGATGTCGACGACGACGGTGTCTTCCGATGTGCCGGCTGTGGCGCGGCCCTGTTCGACACGGACTCGCAGTTCGAGTCGGGCCACGGCTGGCCGAGTTTCACCGACGTCGTCGAGGACGGCAACGTCGAGACGGAACTCGACACGCGTCACGGGCGCGAGCGGACCGAAGTGCTGTGTGCCGAGTGTGGCGGCCACCTCGGGCACGTCTTCGACGATGGACCGGAGCCGACGGGCAAGCGCTACTGCATCAACTCCGCGGCGCTGGATTTCGAGACCGACGACGAGTGAGCGACCGGCCGGAGGTTTTTTGCACGTATTCGAAGTCAATGGGAGTGTGCCACGAGACGATACCGCGGAGGAACTGAACGAGAGTCCGTCGGGAGACGATACCGCGGAGGAACTGAACGAGAGTCCGTCACTGGACGATAGCGTAGAGAGATTGAATACGAGTCCGTCACGAGATGATAGTACGGAGGAGACGGACGGGTTGTTTGCCGAGGACTGGCTGGCTGATCTCCGTGACGTGCCGGTGATCCCCGGCGTCGTCGCCGGCGGAGTGGCATGGCTGTTGGGTTACCTTCTCATGGCCGCGCTATTCTTCGTCGGCCCGGCCACGCTGAGCGCCGGGTCGACTGTCGAACGTCTCCGCGGGATCGGGGTGATCTTCTACAACGCACAGTTCGTCAACGGCGCTGAGACTCTCTCCGCAGAGGGTGTCCAGGAGACTGTCCGGTTCAATCTCATTCTGGAACAGACCGTCACTTCGGTCCCCGAACCGGTGTATTTCGCCATTCCCGTCGTCGCGATCCTCGCCGTCGGGGCCGCGGTCGGGTACGTCGCCCTCGAGCACAACGCCGAGTACGTTACGGTCCCGCTGGTCGGCATCGCAATGGTGGCCGGCTATCTCCCGCTCGCCGTGGCCGGGGCGTTCCTTGTGAAACTTCCCGTCGGGTGGACATTGGGGACGCTCGTGCTGGAACCGGATTTGCTGGAAGCAACCGCGTTCGGGTTCGCCTACCCCTTCGTCGTCGGGTCTGCGGGTGCGCTACTCGGCTACACGCTCCAGCAGTGAGTCCCCCCGCGTTAGCTATCACAAGCACGGGAGCGGATCGGTTTCGATCCCGCCCCGACGTCCGTCCAGTAACCTGAAATCCTCATCTCGACGCTGCTCCAGCCAGTACAGCAGGCGCTCGGCCCAGCGGAGTTTCTGCCGTTTTTGCCCGCCGAGCGAGTCGTCTTCGAAGTCCCACCCGGGGAAGACGAGCTCCTCGGCACCCAACTGATCGGCCAGGAACGCCGCCCGATCCCCGTCCGTGAATCCGCCGTAGTTCACCACCGATCCGGTCGGCGCGGCCTGGGTCGTCGGGACGACGCTCGATAGGTCCAACGCCGGCACGTGCTGTCGGAGCACGCTCACGTTGTCGCCGTGAGCGTGGACGGCCACTGGGACCCCCTCTTTAGTGAACTCATGCACTCCCTCGGCGTGTTTGTCCAGATCGGTCACCACGAAATCGAGCTCGAATCCGATCTCGTGGAGGCTGTCAGCGGCCGTCGAGGCGGCGACGATGCGGTCCGCCTCGCGAACCACGTCAGCGTCCTCAAGCAGCGACGGCCCGGCCCCCGCGACGGCGACGGTCTCGCCTCCGAATGCGTCCGCTGCCGGCTGGTATGGCTCGACCGCACGTCGCTCGTACACTGACGCCAGCCAGTCCCGCGCCCGCTCGTCGCCCGCCCGGTCGTAGCCGAAGTCCGCGAGGATGGCCTCGTAGACCGGCTCCCAGGTGGCAAAGTCCATCACTCGAACGCCTCGGGACCGACGCCCAACTCGTGGCCGATTATCGCCGCGTCTCGCGTCTCGGCCACGTCGTGGGTCCGGATCACGTCGGCACCGCGTTCGACAGCCAGCGCGGTCGCGGCGAGGCTGACCGGCAGCGCCTCCTCGGTCGACCGCCCGACGAATTCCCGGAGGAAGTTCTTGCGGTTGATCGAGACCAGCATCGGCCGACCGAGCTCGCGGAAGTCGCTCAGTCGGTGGAACGTCTCGCGATCGTCTTCGAGCGTCTGGGATTCGCTCCACCCCCCGAAGGCCGGGTCGACGATCGTCTTCTCGGTGAACCCGCCCTGTTTGAGCGCCTCGTAGACCTGATCGACGTAGTCGGCATCGGCCGCCCACTCGGCATCGCAGCGTTCGGTCCAGTCCGTCTCGCCGACGGCTCCCGGCCGTTCGAGGTCCGGTGGGCTGGCCATCTTCACGACGGCGGCATCGTGGGATTCACAGACGGCGGGCATCTCCGGGTCGGCGAAGCCACAGACGTCGTTGACCATGTCGAAGCCACGCGAGAGGGCCTCGTCGGCGACCTCGCTGTAGCGGGTTTCGATCGAGAAGACGGCGTCACCGTCGACGGCGTCGATGGTCTCGATCGCGGTGTCGAGGCGCTCGCGTTCCTCCTCGGCCGAGAGCACGTCGAGGCGCTTGTTGGCCGATTCGAGGCCGACGTCGACGATGTCTGCGCCGGCGTCGATCATATTCTCGACGTAGGCGGCCGCCTCCTCCGGGTCGGCGAAAACGCTGGGGTCGTACGGCGACTCCCGGCTGATGTTGAGCACGCCCATGATCCGGGGTGGGTGGTCGTCGCCGATCCCGAGCCCTGCGGCGTCCACGTTGTGCATAGTGGGGGCGACGACCGGGACGGCCAAAAACGGTTGGTCCCCGGCGAAGGCGCTCGGCCGTATGGTCTCGTCGGATCCCATCGACATCACTCACTCAAAAATGCAATCAACTCTGTCATTATAAGAAGGAGCAATAACCAAAAATTATTTTTAACTCAGTATGTAATTGCGGCAATTATGTCTGCAAGTGGTGGGCGGCGGGGATTGTTCGCAGTGATCGCGTCGCTTCTCATGATCGTCTCGATGTTGCCGGTAGGGACCGTCTCTGCTGGGACAGTCACCGAAACCGCGGGGAACACAGCGTCGGCTGATACTGTCCCCGAGGTCTCCATGGACGGGCCGCCGGTGGTGTTGAAAGCCCAGGCCATGGAACGGATCGGGAACCTCTCGGCTCCCTCGAACCGTCTTGCATCCGCCAGGGATCGCGCCCGAGCACGCGTGAACGATTCCTTTGCGTATTACCAGGGGCCGAGACGCGTCAGCGACCAGCAACTTTTCGTTGACGACGCCGTCGCGCTACGGGCGCTGGCTGCCTTCGACGGGACGAATCAAAGCAAGCGAATCGGGCAGATCGTCGAGTTGGTAGCGCGAGCGGATAATCAGTCTGCCAGGCAAGTCATCCGTGATGCTGAATCCGCATTCAAGGCGACTGAAGCGGACCTCGGCCCAGGAATGACACATAGTGCTGCGGCGCACATCGACAATGCTCGGCGACAACTCAACCGTGCCGAACGGATTCGTGACCGTGCAGCGGATAACTCGGGTGCCCAGTCCATCCGGACGACGGCACGTGCCGTCCGGACGTACGGCACGGCGCTCAACCAGGCACGGACTGCCTTGGGATTGATCGGTGGCGAGATTGGCCCGGAGGTGACGCTCACCCGACGGACGGATCCGGTCCGCAATGGAAGCGAACGAGCGCGCTATACGCTTGTGGGACAGGTCTCGGATCCGACCGGGCTAGACGCGGTGAACGTCACTGCGACGATCAACGATGATCGGACAGTCGACCTTCCGCTTCGCCGTGGCTACGCCAACGCCACCTTCGCGAAAACGATCAATCTCACCGCCCGTGTGAATACGATCGAAATCTCGGCCGTCGAAAGTACCGACAACCAACAGTCGAACAACGGCAAGCAGAAATCCAAGCAGAAGGGCAAAAAGAAGGGCAAAAAGAAGGGCAACAACGGCAACGGTGGCCAGTCATCCGGGCAGAGCCAGGCGAGCACGGTCGTGCTTCGCCTGGACGGTGACGGCCTGCCCGATACCTACGAGAAGAAAGTGACGGGCACGGATCCGCTGGATCCCGATAGTGACGCGCCCTCGACTGACGTGAACGAGGCCGACAATGGCACGATCGACGGCCACGAGGATTTCGACGGCGATCGTCTGTCAACGATCCGAGAACGCGAACTTGGGACGGATCCACTCGAGGCTGATACTGATGGTGATGGCCTCCCCGATGGCTACGAGCGTTTCGGGACCGGAACGGATCCACTCGATATTGACACGGACGGCGATGGCACTTCCGATGGTGCGGAAGACCTTGACGGAGACGGGTTGACCAACACTGAAGAGTACGACGCTGAGACCTCACCACAGTACGCCGACATCGACGGTGACGGGTTGACCGATCCCCAGGAACTCGCCAACGGGACGGATCCGTGGCAGGCCGACACTGACGACGACGGCCTCGACGATGGCGTCGAACCGACCGACCCGTTCGGGACTGATCCACTGGACCCTGACACCGATGATGACGGTGTCGACGATGGCAACGAGACCTACACGACCATGGCGGGAAACGAAAGTCTGGGGGTCGATGTCGAGTTGACTGGTCAGGGGAACGCTGCAGCCGAAACGACAGTGCAGGAACCGTCCGATGCAATGTTCTCCAAGCGGTTTGGTCCGCCAAACGTCTCAGCATCTTCGTACGTGTCCATCGAAACGCAAGCAGAGATCAATAACGCGACGGTGCAGATCGGCTATGACGGGCGTAACGTAACGAACGAATCGACACTCGGTGTCTACACGTTTAACGAAACGAGGAACACGTATCAACCACTCCCCAGTACCGTGGACCCCGCGAACGACACGGTGACGGCACGAACGGAGCATTTCTCGAAGTTCGTCGTCTTCAATCGGTCAGCGTGGCACGCATTTCTCGACCGCCGCGCGGGGTATCCGGATGAAGATCTTGAATTTGGCGTAATAAATGAGACTTTTGACGACCTCGATGAGTGGACCTGTTCGAATGTTCCACGAGGATCGGACGATTCCCACCTCGATACACCGACGAAAGGCTTCTGTAAAATCGAAGACGGCGCAGCGAAAGTCCAAGAGGAGACGAACCGAGCGAGGTTTCTCAATCGGACGGTTTCCTTACCCAGTTCGCGGGTTCTCGATGGTCGATCATTGCATCTAAAGAGTTCACTACAGGCACACGTCGATGCCCAGTGGTCAAACGCAGCAATCAATCTATATATTTCGCCAGTCAGCGAGACTGGTGCCGGGGCCAACTCCCAGCGGATTTTCACATTGAGTAACGACGGCAGCAACGAAGACGAAACGATCGCTGCCGCACCAACCATAGACATCAGCAAGTTCGCCGGCCAGCAAGTCCGTCTCTCAATCGAAGCAGACGGACGGTGGACTTACCAGAACCAGAATACGACGACGTGGATCAAAGCCGACTACATCAACATCAGTACGGCGAAGGCGGCGGATGAAGACACTGACGGTGACGGAATCCCGGATAGCTTGGAGGAACGTGGCGTCCCACTCTCGAACGGGGAGCGTGTCGACCTCATCTGGCTTTCTAGCAAGAAAAATTCCACCGATGAACCGCTCGGCTACGATACGGACAACGACGGGCTTGCAGATGGCCAAGAAGTGTTGATCGACCAACCGGTGTACGCAGACACGAGCCATCGAGGAAAGACCTTCGTGGGCTACGAGTGGCGGAGCCATCCCAAGACAAAGTTTTCCGATGGGGATGGATTGACAGATGGGATCGAGTACAAGGGGTGGTCAATCGATACGATCAACAAGAGCGGTCAAGCATATCGCTGGGCGAACAGCACCGAGCAACCAGCGAATGGGACACTAGAAGTCTCCTCAGATCCCCAATCCAAGGATTCGGACGGTGATGGACTGACCGATTTCGAGGAGAAGAAATACACATATACGGATCCGCGGAGTTCTGTGACGTATTCACTCTCTCAAGAAAGAGCAGAATTACTTGATGATGTACGAATGCACCGGGATAAAGAGTTCTTGATGGATGTTCTAGGTGTCTCTCCCCAGTTGGCTCGCGGTCGGATCACAGCGCAACCGGGTATCGTTGACGACGCCGGAACTGATTTCGACTTCGTCGTCGATGATTCGGTACCCTCGGGCATATCCAAACCGCAACGAATCCACCGTGTGACGCTCATCGGACTCGATGGCAAGAATCAGACGGATATTTGGATGTCGAACGAGGAAGAAATCAGCTGGACGGCACCTTCAGGATGGGACGCAGAAAAACCGCTTGACCCGTGGGATCCTGACACCGATGACGATGGCCTGACCGACGGTCAGGAAGTGCATGGCCGCTCCGTGGTCACTGGCGGGTGGAATGACCATCAGTATACCTGGGATCGGATTTACAACCCGTCGAATCCAAGTGATCCTGACACGGACGACGACGGTTACTGGGACGGCTTCATTGGCGTCCACGGTGTCGGGTATTCGGACAAGGTGATTCTGTATCGGGAACACTTACACGATAGTGATTCAGGTGTCCCAGCACCGAGCGGGGTTCGCGGGGATGAAACGGTCCCTGAGCAGGCGTTACTGCACGAGGTATCCGGAGAGACGCCGGGCGCTAATATCTACGATAATGAGACTCGGTATCACTCGAAGGTTCACGTCGGTGAGTTGCATTGGGGCACGTCGCCGACTGACGAACACAGCGAACCCGACACGTCCTGGACGATTGAAGTGGATTTCTACGATGGGATCCAACACGAGGCGATCAACACGTCAACGTGGGAAAACGGTATTGAGCAGAACATGCAGTTGTACGGTCTGGACGTGGATCTGATCCGTGACGAAACGATAACCGACCAGATGTTTCGTAACAGTACAGATGAGGAACGGAGAGGCATGCCAGATCAGGAACTAACCGATGGAATCTCATATACACTCCCGGAAGGGGGCAAGGAGTTAGAAACGACATACGGCAATTTCAGCAAATCACGACAGTATATCGACGAATGGCTTCTCGTTGGCCCGAATATACAAAACAAACTACAGCCACGTCCCTTTTACGGAGGGAACCCCATCGGACCGACGATGGCCGTACATGTGACAGATCTCCAATCACTCCGCTCTAATATTTCGGTGCCAGTCCAGCACTCACCCTATCAATCCGAACTGGCCATGCTGACGGCCGATACCACAATGCACGAAATCGCCCATACGTATTGTGTGGGTCTCGCCGACGATGAGGGTGTGGACATGAACAAGTGCCTGATGGAGAATGAAACCTACAGTGGAAGCAACGCGGATGAAACGCCGGAATACATTTGGAATGAAAAGGAGCGATCGTTGATGAGTGCCATTTCCGAAGAGAAGTTTGGGCAACCGATGAACGGTGAATATTCGATCTTCAGCATTCAGGAGTTGCTAACGATCCATGAACCTGAATAACAAACTCCTCGTTGGGAGTCTCATCTTCGTGGTTCTGGTAGTGGCTGGTGGTTCTATATTTGTCTTCACGGGCGGTATTGGTCACGAAGAGAAACAAGCACCGAACCCACCACCACAACAACATACGGATATCGATTTTGATGGAGATATTTCAACAGATCCACGATTCAATCTCACGGGGACTATTGAGATCAGAGGCATAATCAATGGATATCCCTCTTTCACAAACGTAAGCATCCGACTCTATCGAGACAATGGTTCGATTATCGATAGTCGATGTCTAGGAACCATCTCTGAGGAACAGGCATTGAACGTCTCACTCACGGCCAACGAGTTGCCAAAGTACGTCATCTTTGCGTCGCCCGAATTCTGGACAAAGTCTACTGTGGACGATTTTCAGGTGGATTATTTCTATTACGGAAATGGAAATTATTTGCCGATCACCTGGACGGAGCCATCTGACGTATCGATCGACCTCAAGCGCCATCGACCATGCCAGAATACCGACTAAAGCGGTTGAACCTCGATAATCATACCACAATGCACGAGATCGCCCATTCGTATTGTGTGGGTCTCGACGACGAGGGTGTGGACATGAACAAGTGCCTGATGGAGAATGAAACCGACAGTCAGGTCTGGACACGGACGGTGACGGCTACTGGGACGGCTGGATCGGCGTTTACGATGTCGGATATTCAGATACTGTGATTCTGTATCGAGAGCATTTACAGTCAGGAAATGGCATCGAAGGTGACGAGATCGTTCAGGCTCAGGTCGGGGTCCACCACGTCGACGAAGTTTCCTCTGCGGGTGGTGCCGACATCGACGGCGACGAACAGGACGAACATTCGAACGTTCACATCGGTGAGCTCCAGTGGGGGACTGACCCGACCGACGAAACCGACAAACTGGACGAGCAGTTCGAGATCGAGGCCGACTTCCTCGAAGGACCGGCTAATCAAGAGCTCAATACGCCTGAATGGGAGCGCGGGATCGAGGACAACTTCGCGCTCTACGGTATCGACATCGAGATGAACAGAGACGACACGATAACGACACCTGACGGGACTTTTGACATTATCTGGGCGGCCAAGAAATACTTCAGCCCCACCAAGGTGGCCGACGAGCCTCACGACCTGTATCTCATGGCTGGTGGCTCACCGAGGGATTTCATCCCGAACTCGGATGCAGCAGGTGTGAATATCCAGGCCATCCTCAGAACGCACGACGAAGTGCCAGGCTGGGCACGTACCATCGCCAGCGAAATCACTGACGATGCACTCATGGCCTTCACGGAGAACATCAACGCAGGTGCGTTCGCAGACCCGAGCGATTACAACCAGACCCCATACACGAGCGAGTTACAGCTAGTCTCGGCTGGGGTGGGACTGCACGAGCTTGGACACTCCTTCCACATCGGCGAAGCTGATGACACCGGGCCGCTTCCCGGTGGTGAAGTCTATACAGCCGATGAAAATGATGGCACATTGGAAAGAGTGAAGATAAACGGGGATGAACGGCTCGCATGGAGTCTGATGCGATCTGGGTGGAGGCCTAGAATGCTATTCCAATCCAATTCCGCCGCGTATCATGGTTTCAGCCTCGAAGAACTGTCGACCATCCAGCGACCATGACAATGAAAAACCAACTGCATCTACTGCTGGCCATTGGTCTGATCTTGTTCTCCGGGTGTACATGGTACACGTCGGGCCCTTCCCAAGAGGCATCGATCGAATTTTCCGGATCGATCAATGCCTCCGAAGGTGGATTTGTGATGGATGGGGAGTTGGTCAACTATGGTCAAGAATCTCATCAATTCAGCAATGTCACGGTATACCTATATGATGAAAATAAAACCCTCGTCTCAGCAACTCCTCTTGGTGTCCTCCAAGACGACCCACTTTCTACCACAGTGCAATCCGATCGTCTACCAAAGTATGTTATCATATATTCAGAAGAATTCTGGGACGTTGACGAATTCCAGGTTTATTACTTCGTTCAAACAAATCGAAGCGACACGAGCTATCGTGAACACGTAGCTGGCTCGATAGAAGACCTGCCTGTCATACCCGGAACTGAAATGAATACGACAACAGGACGTTCATAGAATGAGACTGGAAGCGACCGAAATCCACGAACTCGGCCATTCGTGCGGCATCGGTGAAGCCGAAGACACCGGGGCGCTACCCGGTGGCGAAGTGTATAGTTGAGATAACGACGACGAAACACCAGAGAATCTATACACGCTGTCAGCTGCTGATTGGAGTATTATGCGTTCTGGTTGGGAAGACGACCTCCTCTTCACCCACAATGGGACTAAATTTCACGTCTGCAGTATTGAAGAACTCACAACGGCCTCGGAGCCCAGATAAGAACCATGGCGTCTACTCGAAAGATCGTCCTCCTCGTCTGTGCGGCGCTACTAGTCTTTGGAGCAGGCTGTGAGCAACTTGATCACACACCAGACCCGAGCGTCAAATTCGATGGCAACATCACCGCGTCAGAAGGAAGCTTCGAGATAGAGGGCCACTTCTACCGATCTGTCGGAAACGAGTATGTTTACGAGAACGTGATGGTGCACTTGCTGGACGAGCGTGAGGAACGGATCGAGTCAGTCCATCTCGGGACGCTCGATGAGCGACTCCCTGTCTCGGTCTCGTCTTCGAGCATTCCAGCGTATGTCATCGTCGATTCGCCCGACTTTTGGCAGCAAAACAATTTCGCCGTGGAATACTTCGAATACAAGGACTGGAAAGGGCTGTCCTACGATCTGCAGTGGGCCAGTAACCGATCGGAGCTCCCGGCCCAACCGTGATACTGGCCATCATATCCCGATCCAGCCAATCAGATCCAAATCCGATGTCGTTCTATCAGAAGTTCTTAATCCGTACCCCATTGACGGGGGCGCTTGAGTTCGCTCGCTGCCTTCTCGAGAGCGAAGTGTATAGCGGAAATCTTGATGATGGCGACCTGACGGATTACGAGGAGAAGACGTTCAACGTCTGGGAGACTGATCTGGTTGAGGACGCTTACCATGATGATAAGTCGAAGCTACACCTCTTCTGGACGACGGACTACGGTTCAGACATTCCAAAATATATACCACATGACGTGATCGGCCAGATTCCAAGTTCGGTCGGTGGAATGGAAGGGCACACAGGCTCGCCGGCACAGATCGCGTTCATCGAAGGCGTCTGGAGTACGCCCCATGGGGCTGTGATGTTCGACGACAATTTAGGTGGCCCGGCTGACAAACACCAAGTACTGATGGAAGAGATCGGCCACGGACTGGGTGCGGGCACGGCCGACGATCACACGCTGCGGATCGGTGAGTGTTACAGTGGTGGGACTTGCTATACCGGGGCAGATCAAGATCAGACGCCAGAGAACGTGACTAGATACAACGATGGAAAATGGCCTGTGATGGGGGACGCCAGATATGTGGGTCCACAAAGGACTGCATTTAGTATCGAAGAGTTACTCACAATTGACTTCAATGATATCCCGAGTGTAGATGAATAAAATGGTCTCTCGGCGAGAACTCATCGGATCAGTCGGAGCAGCTATCGCCATGAGCGGGTGTTTCGCTCCAGGAGGGCCAAAACAACGAACATTGTCACTCGAAAATGTGAGTGTAAAAAAAAGACGAAGGCGTATTCCAGATATCAGCACGGACGTATTTCAGCGTCAGAAATTTAGACCCAAACGACGCTTTCCACGATATTTCGATTGTTGGGTATACTGAAGGGAACGAGATCGTTTGTCGTCACTCTGTAGAATTAGGCTCAGAACTAAGCCATAAAGTTATAAAAGAGGTCACGTTCACTTGTACGGAACTCCCGAACTATTTGACCACGGCGGTTGAAGAGGATTCCTGTGATTCGACCTTTTTCTCAAAGCATAGAATCACTAGGTCTGATTCAAACATTACGATAGAATACGTTGGTGACCGTCGTTGTGTCGAAAATATAACCACGATTGCTGAGTGAGCTCGTTTATATCCTGATGATTAATCCACACTTGCCGCGGGCAGGGCCGATGACCCAGACTCCAGCCAGTCACATGATTACGATGGCTCAGACCACTCGTCGTCGATCTGCTGCAGGGCCTCGCCCGGCGCGAGCCCTTGCTCGGCCGCGATCGCCTCCGCGAGTTCGTACGCGCGGCGCTCACGAGGACTTTCCAAGTCGCGTGGATTCCCAGCGAAGCGGATCAGTGCCTCGGCGACGAGCAGCCAGTCCTGCGAGCGGAGATCGGGTATGCATTGGGCTGGCCGCGTTCCAGTACAAAAAGGTGCGGTCAGTCGTCACATCGCGCTTTCGAATTTCTCGCACAGCCACGCGACCGCAAGCAACTGACCCCATCGAAACCGTCTCAGAAGAATGCTTAACACAGATCCGTCTGTGG